>JABAHS010084619.1_pt3 | contig 121648 bp, 104 predicted proteins | sample 7062111 | NCBI WGS metagenome assembly JABAHS01 (sample SAMN14534600, study PRJNA622989) | marine sediment metagenome | biome: marine biome [ENVO:00000428]; feature: marine pelagic biome [ENVO:01000023]; material: deep marine sediment [ENVO:00002113]; isolation source: pool of 4 deep marine... | reverse complement strand
GCGGTCGCACCCAGAGCCGACAGGATCTGCTGGAGGCCGTCTGGGAGACGACGGCCGACATCGAGACCCGGACCGTCGACATGCACGTAGGCCGCCTGCGCTCGAAGCTGGGCCCGGCGGGGGATTCCATCGAGACCGTGCGCGGATTCGGCTACCGATTCCGCCGCGACGAGTAGCCGACCGTGCCCGCCCGCATCTTCCTGAGCCTCGCTGGGCTCGCGATCGTCGGGGTAATCCTCTTCGCGATTCTCGATCACGAGAACGTCCCCGGCGCCGGCGCGCTCACTCTGCTGATCGTCCTCGTCGCCGCCGTCCTCCTGGCTCGCTGGCTCGGCCGGTCGGTCGGGCAGGCGACGCGATTCGCCCAACAGCTGTCTCGCGGCGGCTCGCCGCCGCGGCTGCCCGAAGACGCGACCGGCGCCGCCGGCGATCTATTCCGTGCGCTCAATCGAACCGCCGAGGCCCAGCGCGAGCGTCTGGAGGAGCTGCTGGAGGAGAAGTCAGACACGGAGCTGCTGCTGCGGGAACTGGGAGAGGGCGTGCTGGCCCTCGATCCGAGCGGGAGCGTCGTACGGATGAACGCGGAGCTGCGCGCGGTGATCGGGGCGAGCGAAGCCATCGAGGGCCGGTCACTGGCCTCGATCGTCCGCAACCCCCGGCTGGCGAACTTCCTGCAACCCGCGACCCTCCCCGCCGAAGGGGCCCACGGCGAGTTCGAGCTGTTCGGGCGCACGATGCTCGTAACCGCCCGACACCTGCCGGCCGGCGGCGTGGTCGCGGTCTTCGCCGACGTTACCGAGCTACGCCGGCTCGACGCGGTGCGCAAAGAGTTCGTGGCCAATGCATCGCACGAGCTGAAGACGCCGCTCACCGCCATCCGCGGCTTTGCCGAGACCCTGGCCGACGCCGACGTCCCGCCCGCCGACCGGGACAACTTCGTTCGTCGCATCGTCGCCCACGCCGAGCGGGTGACGTCGCTGGTCGACGACATGCTGACGCTGGCGCGGCTGGAGGAACCGGAGCGAGAGCTCCGCCGCGAGACGGTCGCGGTCCGATCGCTCGTCGAGAGCATCGCGGACAATTTCAGCGAGCGCGCCCAGGCGGCGGAAGTCGAGATCGCCGTCGAGGTGAGCCCACCCGATCTGCAGGCGATCGCCGACCCGGAAGGCTTGCGCCAGATGATGGAGAACCTGGTCGACAACGCCCTCAGCCACGCCGCCGCCGACAGGATCGTCATCCGGGCAGGCCGAGATTCCGACGGGGTTCGGCTCTCGGTGATCGATGACGGCCGGGGCATCCCGCAGGCTCAGCTGGAGCGGGTGTTCGAACGATTTTACCGCGTCGACCCCAGCCGTTCGCGGGAGACCGGCGGCACCGGGCTCGGCCTCTCCATCGTCCGGCATTGGGTGGGGTCGATGGGCGGTCACGTGTGGGTGGAGAGCGCCCTCGGTCAGGGGTCCGCCTTCCACGTCCGGCTCCCTGGAGAACTTGGAAATTGAGCACTGGGCGTTGAGCGCTGGAAGTTCGACTTGTGCGGTTTTGACTTGAGCCTTCGGCATTTCTGGTTCAAATGTCCGATTTTCAACGTCCAATCATCAAGGTGAATTTCCAGCGTTCAACGCCCAGTGCTCAATTTCCAAGTGTTTCTTTTCCGTTGTCCCTCTGGGACAGGGTGCTCCTCTTGGATACGAAAGACACGCACGTCGATATTGTATACATACCCGTTACATAGCCGTCTCATCCTCGTGACAGCGGCCCCGCAACCTGTTCGTGACCGGAATGATACCGAGCAGGCAACCACCAGAGGGGAGAGTCTATGAGAAACAAGCTCCGTCTTACGCTGGCCACGGCGGCTTTCGTGCTGGCCGCCCTGGCTCCCGACGCCGTCGCTCAGGTCACGATCGACTCCAGGGCGACCGAGATCACGTTGACCGGACGGGTCCATCTACAGTGGAACAGCACCTCGGTCGACGACGTGCTCTCCAACGAATTCCTGATCCGGCGGGCCCGGTTGACCGCGGAAGTCGAGATCAACGACTGGATCAGCGGTAAGGTGCAGCCGGATTTCGGCGAGGGTGAAATCAGCCTCAAGGACGCGTACCTGAGGCTGGCCTTCGACCCCGCGTTCCGCGCCACCATCGGTCAATTCAAGCGGCCGTTCGACCTGTTCGAGCTGACCAGCTCGACGAAGATCCTGGTGATCGAGCGTGCCGGTGGCGTCCGCGGCGTGGACGCCTGCTCGGGGCCGGGCGGCGTATGCTCGTACAGCCGCCTCACCGAGAAGCTGAACTATGCCGACCGCGACATCGGCGTCATGGTGGACGGATCGTTCGCCGACGGGTGGCAGTACATGGCCTCGGTCACGAACGGGGTAGGCTCCAACGACGAGGAGGAGAACGACACGAAGTCGTACACCGGCCGGCTCGCGTTCCAGCCGATCCGGGACCTCGCCGTCGCCGGACACGTAGGGGTGCACGATTATGTCGATACCATCCCGTCGCCCAGCAATGAATACGCGGTCGCGTTCGGCGGCGATCTCGAATGGGGCAACTACGACTCCGGCCTCCACGTTCAGGCCGGCCTGACGGTGGGCGACAACTGGCTGAACCTGGACGCCGCCGGTGACCCCACCACCTTCGTGACCGCGCAGGGCATCGTGACGTACAAGATCCCGGTGAACAACTCGCGGCTGCTACAGGCGGTGGAGCCGGTCGGCCGGATCAGCTGGGGCGATCCCGATACCGACCTCGACGACGATGAGGGGCTGCTGCTCACCCCCGGATTCGTGGTCTTTTTCAGCGGACGCAACAAGTTCGCGGTGAACGTGGACATCTGGTCACCGAGCACCGGCGATACTGAATACTCGATCAAGGCGCAGTCGTACCTGCATTTCTAGCGAGTTGAGAGCGAACACCATCGCGTAATTATGAACGTAACGCGGAGACCAAATCGTTACAGATCGCTCACAAGGCCGTGACACGGGCCGGCTATAGTGAGCGCGAAATCCAACATCAGAGGAGCGATACATGAGGTACACGAACAAGTTCGGCGCCGTCTTCGCGGCGGCCGCCCTGGTCGCGGCGGTCGCGTGCGGCGGCGAACAGGGGCGGATCGAGGGTGAGTCCGGCCTGACGGGCGCGGTGCGCATCGACGGGTCGAGCACGGTCTTCCCGGTCACCGAGGCGGTGGCCGAGGAGTTCCAGATCGAGAACCGCGGCGTCCGCGTCACCGTGGGCATCTCCGGCACCGGCGGCGGCTTCAAGAAGTTCTGCGCCGGCGAGACGGACATCTCGGACGCGTCACGCCCGATCAAGGAGAGCGAGCGCGAGCTGTGCGCCGAGGCGGGAATCGAACCGATCCAGTTGACGGTCGCCTACGACGGTCTGGCCGTCATGGTGAACCCGGCCAACGACTTCGCCGCTTGCCTGACCGTGGACGAGCTGAAGCGGATCTGGGAGCCGGGCAGCACGGTGACGACCTGGCAGGACGTGCGTCCCGAGTGGCCGGCGGAGGAGATCAAGCTGTACGGCCCGGGCACCGACTCCGGCACCTTCGACTACTTCACCGAGGCGATCGTCGGCGAGGAGGACGCCAGCCGGCCCGACTTCACCGCCAGCGAGGACGACAACGTGCTGGTGCAGGGGATCGCCGGCGACCCGTACGCGCTCGGTTACTTCGGCTACGCGTACTACGCCGAGAACACCGACAAGCTGAAGCTGGTCGCGGTCGACGGCCGTAATGGGTGCGTCGAGCCGAACGACGAGACGGTTCAGAACGGGACCTACACGCCGCTGTCGCGCCCACTCTTCATCTATGTGAAGGAGACGGCGCTGGCGCGGCCCGAGGTCGAGGCCTTCGTCGAGTACTACCTGAACAACGCCAGCTTGCTGGTACCGCAGGTCGGCTATGTGGCTTTGGCGCCCGAGCGCTACGACGCCATGGCGGCCAGGATCGAGTAGTCCCCACCGCTCTCCAGGCAGCCGGGGACAGAACCGCGGGTGAGCGGTACGCCGCTCGCTCGCGGTTTTTTGCATGGGGCGTCGACCATCGAGGTCCATTCAACCCGGAAACGAGAGCGGACGGTTTGTCTAGAGTTTGTCTTCAGTGGACGTATCTCACTACTGCTTGGGCTCCACCGAAACTCAGACCTGAAGGACGCTGGCCAGGGGAACGGGCATGAAACAGAGCCCAGCGTTCGACGTAGAGATGGGAACTGAGTCATCGACCGCGAACCCGGCAGCGCCGTATGCTCGGGGCTCGAGGAAGGGTCTACAAGAATGACGGCCAACCAGCGTAGTGAGCTCAGAGCCCGAATCATCGGCCGGACGCTGCGACTGGTCCTGGGGATCGCGCTCGTCTGGATGACCTATGCAGTCATGCGCACAGAGGATGCCGCATTCAACTTGCGTGTCCTGGCTACGGTGGCGGGCTTGGTAGCCTTCTACAGTGTCATGCACGTCGTGATCAGCAAGTACGTCTCAGGAGTAAACCCTTGGCTTGGTGCGTTTCTGGCCGTGGGGCCCGTCATCCTCGTGTTCGTTCTCGGCGCACCTGTCGGCCGAGTCGCGTCCGTCGGTTACATCGGTGTGTCCTTAGCCCTTCAGGGAATTCGAGCCGACGGCGGCTGCGAAGTCATGTCGATACCAGCGATCCTCTTCGGCAAACGCACGCACCTGGTGTGCATCCTCTTCTCGCCAATCGACTGGGTGGAGGAACGCATTACCGGGCGACGCGACCCGTCAGGTAGCGAGCCCGATCAGACAACGAACTAGGTGACAGGTAGGAGATGGAGGGGCTACAACTCAACAGCGAGGACGAAGAGGTCTGTCGTTCCGGGGATCAAACCCATGACCTGCGGATTAAGAGTCCAGCTTCACGTCTCGCGCCGCTCGAGGGATGCAACGGTCTCGACCCGGGCCGTCTGGGGGAACATGTCGAAAGCCCGGCAGTCGGTGAGGCGGAATCTGCGAGCCAACGACTCCAAGTCCCGGGCCAGGGTCGCCGGGTCGCAGCTCACATAGATGATTCGATCCGGTGGCTCCCGGTTCAAGGCCGCCACAGCCGGCTTGCGCAGCCCCCGTCGCGGCGGGTTCAGGATGACGATGTCGGCCGGCAACTCTTCCGGCAGCGCCTCCTCCACCGGCGCCACCACGAATCGGGCCGACGCGCCGGACTCCACCGCCTCCACTTGCGCTCCTTCCACCGCCTCCAGGTCGGCGTCGATCCCGACCGCACGGGCGCCCGACCAGGCCAGCGCCAGCGTCCTGGTCCCGAACCCGCAATAGGCATCGATCACGCGCCGACCCGTCACGTCGCCACACCGCTTCCGCACGTAGCTCTCCAGCGCCGGACCGACCTGGCGGTTCACCTGCACGAACGAAAGCCCCGCCAGCCCCAACTCGTGCTCGCCCCAGCGCTCCCACAGCCGCGGCTCCCCCGCGTACCACTCGATCGCGCCGTCCGCTCCCAGGAACCAGATCGAGTCCAGATCGCTCACCCCGGCGAACAGGGCCTCCACGTCGCCGTAGCCCTCACCCCCCTCTATGGCCAGGCCGATTCGGCCTTCCTTAGTCGCTCGAAGGGTGAGACGTAACTCCTCGCCTTCAGGGAGCTTGGATGCGTTGACCCCCCAAACGGCTCGAAGCTCGCTCCAGGCCGCGTTCAGCGCCCGTTCCGCCAGCGGGCAGCGCTCCACGTCCACCAGCTCGTCCGGCGCCTCGAAGCGGTGATAGCCGGCGATCACGCCATCGTCGAGCCGCCGCAGCGTCAGGGTGATCCGGTTGCGATAACCGAGGGGGTCGGGCGAGGGAACAACCGGGGGCGGCTCGAGGGCGAGGTCGCCGAGGCGACGCAACGTGTCGGCGACGATTCCGGATTTGACGTTCAGCTGCGCCGCGTAGTCGAGATGCTGAAGTTGGCAGCCGCTGCAGACATCGTAGATGGGACAGGGGGGATCGCGTCGGTCGGGGCTGGGCTGGACGACGCGCCGCAGACGTCCGCGGAGCCACTGGCGCCGCTCTTCGACGATCTCGACCTCCACCCGTTCGCCGGGCGCGCTGCGGGGAACGAACACGACGGGCCCTTCCGGCTGACGGGCGAGGCCATCGCCGCCGGAGACGATCTTGTCGACCGTGAGCTGGAGCGGGGTCACGATCGGCCGCGGAGCGACCAACCGCGTCCCGGCCATCGTCCGTGAGGGTGCCGCCAGGCGGAGAGTAGCCCCGTGCTCTCGTCCTCGCCGTCGAAGCGGACCTTGCGCCTCTCCTGGTCCTCGAGCAGCGCCGCCAGCAGCGCGGTGGCCTGGAGCTGTTCACCGGGGACGGCATCGGCCAGGAGACCGGGGTGCCCTTCCAGGTACCCGGTGTGGAAGTCGCCGGCACGGAAGTCGGGCTCCTCCATGACGCGTCGGTGGAACGGGACGATGGTCGGGACGCCGTCGATCAGCAGCTCATCGAGGGCCCGGGCCATGCGTGCGATGGCGGCGTCCCGATCGGCGGCGTGGACGATCAGCTTGGCGAGGAGCGGGTCGTAGTGGAGACCCACCTCGGTCCCCTGGACGATCCCCGAGTCCCAGCGAACGCCGATGCCGCCGGGCGGCCGGAGCTGCTGGATACGCCCACCGGCGGGCAGGAAGCCGTCGAACGGGTCCTCGGCGTTGATGCGGCACTCGATGGAGTGGCCGGAAGGTGGCTCGTTCTCGATCTCGAGGGGCTCACCGGCGGCGATGCGCAGCTGGGCGTGCACCAGGTCGACTCCGGTGGTCATCTCGGTGATCGGATGCTCCACCTGCAAGCGGGTATTCATCTCGAGGAAGTAATAATCGCCGTCGGCGTACATGAACTCGACGGTGCCGGCGCCCCGATAATCGGCGCCACGCGCAGCGGCGACGGCGGCTTCGCCCATTCGCTCCCGGAGCTCGGATGTCATGACGGGCGATGGGCATTCCTCGATCAGCTTCTGATGGCGCCGCTGGATCGAGCACTCTCGCTCGTTCAGGTGAATGACGTTTCCCTGACCGTCGGCGAGGATCTGAAACTCGATGTGCCGTGGATCGACCAGGAACTTCTCGATATAGATTCGCGGATCGGAGAAGGCGGTCTCCGCCTCGCGCCGCGCCGCGCCGAAAGCCGACTCCAGATCGGCCTCTCGATCGACGCGCCGCATCCCCTTCCCTCCGCCGCCGGCCGCCGCCTTCAGCAGCACCGGATAACCGATCGTCCGGCACGCCTCCCGGGCCGCTTCCGCGTCAGCCAGCGCCGTCTCCGTCCCCGGCACCACGGGCACGCCCGCTTTCTGCATCGCCCGGCGCGCCTCGGTCTTGTCGCCCATCAGGGCAATGCTGTCGGCGCCGGGACCGATGAAGACGAGGCCGGCGTCCTCGACCGCGCCGGCGAAGTCGGCGTTCTCCGCCAGGAACCCGTAGCCGGGATGCACCGCGTCACAGCCCGAGCGGCGGGCCGCGTTGAGCAGACGGACGATGGAAAGGTAGCTCTGGGAGGCGCGGGCCGGGCCGAGCTCGTAAGCCTCGTCGGCGAGCCAGATGTGGGGGGCCAGCCGGTCGGCCTCGGAGAAGACCGCGACGCTCTCGATCCCCAGCTCACGGCAGGCCCGGATGATGCGGACCGCGATCTCGCCCCGGTTGGCGACCAGTACCTTTTTCAGCATCAGAGAGGGATGTTGCCGTGCTTCCGCGGCGGTCCAGGCTCGCGCTTCTTGGCCGTCATCTTCAGCGCCTCGATCAAGCGTGGCCGCGTCTGTCGTGGATCGATGACGTCGTCCAGGTAGCCTCGGGATGCCGCGACGTACGGGTGCGCGAGCTGCTCTCGGTACTCGGCCATCAGCTGCTCGGTCTCGGCCTCGGGATCTTTCGCGTCGGCGATGCGACGGCGGTACATGATCTCGACCGCGCCCTTCGGTCCCATGACGGCGATCTCGGCGGTGGGCCACGCGATATTGAAGTCGCCGCGAATGTGCTTGGAGCTCATGACGTCGTAGGCGCCGCCGTACGCCTTACGGAGAACCACCGTCAGCTTCGGCACCGTCGCCTCGCAGTAGGCATAGAGCAGCTTGGCGCCGTGCTTGATAATGCCGCCGTGCTCCTGCGCCACGCCCGGCAGGAAGCCGGGCACATCCTCGAAGGTGAGGAGCGGAATGTTGAAAGCGTCGCAGAAGCGAACGAATCGCGCGCCCTTGAGCGAGCTGCTGATATCGAGCACGCCGGCAAGCTCGGCGGCCTGGTTGGCGACGATGCCGACGGTGCGGCCACCCAGGTGCGCGAAGCCGACCACGATGTTGCGGGCGAAGTCCGCGTGGACTTCGTAGAAGCTGTCCCGGTCGACGACCCGGGAGATCACATCGTGGACGTCGTACGGCTTGTTCGGGTTGTCGGGCACGATGTCGAGCAGTTCCTCGTCCATCCGGTCGGGCGGGTCTTCGCCGCTCCCGCGCGGCGGATCTTCCATGTTGTTCTGCGGGATGTAGCGGAAGAGCTGGCGAACGTGATCCAGGCAGGCGGGCTCCGACTCGGAGACGAAGTGTGCGACGCCCGAGGTGCCGCCGTGGATTCCCGCCCCGCCCAACGACTCGAAGTCGACCTCCTCGTGCGTTACGGTCTTCACGACATCCGGACCCGTGACGAACATGTAGGAGATGCCCTCGACCATGTAGATGAAGTCGGTGATGGCCGGCGAGTAGACGGCGCCGCCGGCGCAGGGGCCGAGCACGACGCTGATCTGCGGGACCACGCCGGACGCCTGCGTGTTGCGCCAGAAGATCTCGGCGTAGCCGCCCAGCGACGCGACGCCCTCCTGGATGCGCGCGCCGCCGGAGTCGTTGAGGCCGATCACCGGGCACCCGACCTTCATCGCCATGTCCATGATCTTGCAGATCTTCTCGGCGTGGGCCTCCGAGAGCGAGCCGCCGAAAACCGTGAAGTCCTGCGAGAAGACCAGCACCTGGCGGCCTTCGATCCGACCCATGCCGGTGACGACGCCGTCGCCCAGGAACTTCTTCTCCGCCATGCCGAATTCGGTCGTGCGGTGCGTGACGAACCGGTCGAACTCACGGAAACTGCCGTCGTCGAGGAGCAGATCGAGCCGTTCCCGGGCGATCAGCTTCCCCTTCTCGTGCTGCGCCTTGATGCGATCGACGCCGCCGCCCTGCTCGGCCTGACCCTTCAGCTCGTCCAGCCGCTTGAGCTTGTCTCGCATCGTCATGAGCCCGACTCCTCCAGGCTCGCGCGGCCGCGGCGAAGCTCGTCGTAAGCGGGAACCAGAGCTCGGTCTTTGAATTGGAGCAGGAACGGACGGCGCGTGATCACGCCGTTCTCGATGCTGAACACCCCGGTCGCTCCCGGCAGGCTGCGAATGTTGCGGAACGAACGGGCGATGGCGGAGCGGCGCGGGAACCCCCAGGGCAAGGAAGTGAGGACGAGCTGGGTCGCGTCGTAGGCAAGGGCCGGTACCATGCTACCGCGCAGACCCTTCCGATATTTGCGCTCGTACATCTCGACGAACTCGGGCCAGCGCACCGAGGGGCTGGACCGGTCCAGGAAGGTGGAGATGATCGTTCCGTCGATGAACCGAGGCTCGACCAGGCGGAGCACTTCGGGCTCCGACCAGTCGGCGTCGCCGAGCACCTGGACGCCGCGCAGCCCGTAATACGAGAACTGGGGGGCCATCTGGATGACGCCGCGCGGGCCGCTGGCGGGCGCATAGATCGCTTGCGGACTCGCGGCTTCCAGGAAGGTGAGCGGTTCCTGGAAGGTGGTGGCCGTATCGCCGTAGGCCACCGAGGCGACGATCTCCGCGCCCCGGGCACGGACCGCGTCGGCGAAGGCGGCCAGCTGTTCCCTCCCCTCGCGTGTATCGGGATACATCACGCCGAACCGGTCGATCTGAAGATCGCGAACGGCGAAGGCGCCGAGCACCCGTGCTCCGCGGGTCACCCGCTCCGTCGTGGCCCAGACCGAGTAGGTGTTGCGAGCGAACGAGTAGTTCTCGTCGGCGGTGGGGCTTACCACGACCAGGTCACGGTCACGGCGTCGGCGCGCGGCCTCCTCGAGGCCCTCGGGGCGGAGCGGCCCGATCACGGCGACCACGCCGAGGCTCTCGAGCTCCCGCATCAGGTCACCGTCCCGGTCGGGGTCGTCACCGTCGTCCCGGACGATCAGCGTCACCTGATCGTAGTGGCGGCTGTTGTAGTCCTCCACCGCCAGCCGGATCCCCTCCTCGGCCAGCTCGCCGTAGCGCGCCAGCGGCCCACTGAGTGGCAGTATCGCGCCGATGATCGGCCGCCATTGCTCCCTTTCCAGCTCGCCCGACTCGATCGCCTCGGCCCGCTCGCGCTCCGGTGCCGGCGGCTCGAGCTCCAGGGCGATCCGGGCGATCCGGCCAGCGCTGTCAGCGTGCCCGGCGGCGAGCAGAAGCGAAGCGCGTTCGACTTCCAGGATCGGGATCAGAGGATGGCCCCGAGGCCAGCGCTCGACGATCGCCTCGATCTCGCCGAGCCCCAGCTGGGCCACGACCTGGCGAGCGAGCTGACCGGCCTCCTCACGCGCGTCGCCCAGCTCGACCGGCGTCGCCAGCAGGCTGTCAGCTGCTTCGGCCGCTCGGCCCTCGATGTAGAGGCTCTGAGCCACGACCAGGAGACCGGGCGCCCGCCCGCCCTCCGAGGCTCGGAACAGGCGCAGATAGCGCGAGGCCCGAGAACGGGCTTCGGTGAGCTGGTTGAGCTCCAACGCGGACTGCGCGGCCAGCAGCAGGCCGGGCGCCAGCCAGCGCGTGTCGTCGTAGTCGCTGACCAGGCCCGTCGCCAACGATTCGGCGGCGACGAAGTTCGACGCCTCGAACTGCTGCTCCGCCTCACGGTAGATCGTCGCCGCGTCCCGCTCCCGCGCCCGCAGCTCCGACGTGGTCGGCTCGGCCGGACTGCCGCTCGGCGTCACCGGCGGCCCCGGCGCGCTGGCGCAGGTCAACCCCATGCCCGCTGCGGCGAGCACGGCGGCGCCGCTCAGGCGCCGCATCCAGATCTGAAGTCGCTCCCGATTCATGAACAGGATCTTAGAGAACTATAGGTTTACGGGAAAGGCCGGCGTCCGAGGCGATCCGCGCGGCAGGAGACAAGAAGAAAGGGGCGGACACGCGCCGCCCCTCGGGATACTCGACAGGGTTCACTTCCGCACCCTCAGTCCTTCTTCGCCTCCCCCTCCTCATCTTCGCCCTCTTCCTCTTCGGCCTCTTCCTCGGCGGCAGCCTCGGGCTCTTCACCTTCGGCCTTCGCTTCGGCCTCCTCGCCCTCCGCCTCCGCGTCAGGCTCCTCTTCAGCTTCTTCGGTCTCCGCCTCGGCTTTCACTTCGGATTCCTCTTCGGCGTCCTCGGTCTCCGACTCGGCCTTCACGTCCGTTTCCTCTTCGGCTTCCTCGGTCTCCGCCTCGGCCGCGGACTCTTCCTCGGCTTCTTCGGCCTCGGCTTTCGCCTCCACTTCTTCACCGCCCTCGGCCGCCTCAACCTCCGCCTCGGCTTCGGCCTCCGGCTTCTCCTCCTCGGCCGGCGGTTCGAGGATCTCCGTCACCTGCAGAACGATCCGACGGTTGATCGGATCGGATTCCATCACCTTGAGCTTGAGGGGCTGACCTTCTTTCAGAACGTCGCTCGGGCTCTGGATCTCCTCGCCCTCGGTGATCTGCGAGACCGGAACGAAGCCCTCGACGTCCTCGCCCAGGTCCACCACCACTCCCTTGTCCAGCAGGCGCACCACCGCGCCGTCGGTCTCGGTGCCGGGCGAATAGGTCTGAGCCAGGTTGTACCACGGGTCGTCCTCGGTCTGCTTGAGCCCCAGCGAGATTCGCTTCTGGTCGACATCGATGCTGAGCACGACCACATCCACCTCGTCGCCCTTCTTCAGCACTTCGGAGGGGTGCTGGATCCGCTTGGTCCAGCTCATGTCGGAGACGTGGACCAGGCCGTCGATGCCCGGCTCGACCTCGACGAAGGCGCCGAACGACGTCAGGTTGCGCACCTTGCCGCGGATACGGGTTCCCGGTGGGTACTTCTCCGGCAGCGTGAGCCACGGATCCTCCTCGGCCTGCTTCATGCCGAGCGAGATCTTCTCCTCCTCCGGATCGACCTTGAGCACGACGGCCTCGATCTCCTCGCCGATCGACACGAGCTGCGACGGATGCCGGACGTTGCGGGTCCAGCTCATCTCGGAGATGTGGACGAGCCCCTCGACGCCGCGCTCGAGCTCGACGAAGGCGCCGTAGTTGGTGATCGATACGACCTTGCCGCGAACGCGGGCGCCGACGGGGTACTTCTGCTCGACGTCCTTCCAGGGGTAAGGCTGCAGCTGCTTGAGCCCCAGCGAGATACGCTCGCGGTCCCAATCGATGTCGAGGATCTTCACCTCGATCTCGTCGCCGATCGAGCAGATCTCGCTCGGATGCCCGACCCGGCCCCAGGACATGTCGGTGATGTGGAGCAGACCGTCCATGCCGCCCAGGTCGATGAAGGCGCCGAAATCGGTGATGTTCTTCACCACGCCCTTGCGCACCTGGCCGACCTCGAGCTCCTCCTTCAACTCCTCGCGCTTCTCGCTCCGCTCCTGCTCCAGGATGACGCGGCGCGAGACGACGATGTTGCGGCGGCGCTTGTTCAGCTTGAGGATCTTGAAATCGAACTCCTGACCGATGAGATCATCGACGTTGGGCACGCGGCGCAGGGCGACCTGCGATCCGGGCAGGAAGGCGTCGACGCCCATGATGTCGACGGTGACGCCGCCCTTCACCTTCTTCTTGATGAAGCCGCGAATCGATTCGTCGTTGTCGTAGGCCTGCTTGATCTGCTCCCAGACGCGGAGGAAGTCCGCCTTCTTCTTGGAGAGGACGACGACGCCCTCCTGGTCTTCGAGGCGCTCGAGGAAGACGTCGACCTCCTGACCCGGCTCGACCTCATCGGGCGAGCTGAACTCCTCGAGCGGGACCGACCCTTCGGACTTGAAGCCGAGGTCGAGAATCGCGGCGTTGTCGGTGATACGCACGACCTTCGCCTTGACGATCTCGCCTTCCTCGATGTTCTTGAGGGTATCCTCGTACATCGAGAGCATCTCTTCGTACTCTTTGTCGGAGTACTCGTCCTCGTCGAACAGGTCGCGGCGCGCCCCGAAAGCGCGAGCCTTCTCGACGGCCTCGGGATCCGGCTCACCGTTCCCGGTCGTCGCCTGGCTCTCCGATTCGGCTTTCGCCTCGCGGTCGTTCGACTCAGCGGTGAGGTCGTTCGGGTCGGGGTTGGGAGTGGAGTCCACGTCGTTGGTTGATACGGTCTCGTTCTTCTCTAACATCGGGTTCGCGTTCGCGCCGACGGCCCGGCACCGGCGGCCCCAGGGATTGTCGAGTAGTTACAAAAAACAAGGCGCTGGCATGACCCGGCGGCGATCCGGACCCACAGCTGCTGCCTCCGCCACAAGGGACTTAAGCCGCGCCACGAATCGAAACCCGAAATTAGCCCGATACTTCAAGCCCTGTCAAGGATTTCCCGGGCCGCAGCCACGATCCGTTCGACCTGCTCCTCGAAGTCGAGATCGGTGGTGTCGATCACCATCGCGTCGGCCGCTCTCCGCAACGGGGCGACGGCCCGGCCGGAGTCGTCACGGTCGCGCGCCTCGAGACGGCCGGACTCGCGGGTCACACGCTCCGGCGTCACCGTCTCTCCCCGCTGGAGAAGCCGCCGGCGCGCCCGTTCCGGCGTCGCGGCGTCCATATAGACCTTCAGTTCGGCGTCGGGAAAGACCACGGTGCCCATGTCGCGCCCTTCGCAGACGACACCGCCGGGCTCCCGTTCGGCGAGCCCACGGAGCAGCTCATCGACCCGGCGGCGGATCTCCGGATGGGTCGAGATCTTCGAGGCGCACGCGGTGACCTGAGGCGTGCGGATCTCGTCGCCCAGCCGCTCGCCCTCCAGGTAGGGCACCAGGTGACCGCCTTCGGCACGGGCGGTGACGTCGCGGGCGGCCAGTTGGAGGATCCGATCTGCGGGCACCATCCCGGAAGCGTCGGACCAGCCCAGGCGACAGGCGGCGAGGGCGAAGGCGCGATAGAGCGCGCCCGAATCCAGGTGCAGGAAATTCAGGCGACGGGCGACCTCCCGCGCCGTAGTGCTCTTCCCCGAGCCCGCCGGACCGTCGATCGCGATGATCATGTCGCCTCGTTCGTCGCCGTCGCGACCGCGGCCAGCTCCTCCCAGAATCCTGGATACGACACGTCAACGCATCGCGTGTCATCGATCCGGATATCGTTGCCCGCCAGCGCGCCCAGAACACCGAACGCCATGGCGATCCGATGATCCCCGGCGCTGGTCACCGAACCCGACAGCCCGGCGTCGCGGCCCCAGATCTCGAGCCCGTCGCGCCGCTCCCGACAGGTCACACCCAGGGCTTTCAGGTTCGAGCAGGTCGTGGTGATGCGATCGCTCTCCTTCACCCGGAGCTCCGCCGCGCCGGCGACGACGGTCCGACCGCGGGCCCGCGCGGCCAGGCAGGCCAGCATCGGGACCTCATCGATAGCGTCTAGAATCCACTCCGGCGGCAGCTCGAAGCCGCGAAGCGGACCGGGCCTGGCGTTGATCACGCCCACCGGCTCCCCGGCCTCCTCACCGAGAACCTTCACCTCGAGTCGGGCGCCCATCGCCTCGAGGATCCGAACGAACCCGGTACGGGTCGGGTTCAGCCCGACGCCTTCGACCCGGAGGCCGGGGCCGCAGCCGCCCAAAACCGCCAGGGCGATCCAGAACGCCGCCGACGAGAGGTCACCCGGGATTCGCGCCTCGATGGGCCTCAGCGGGGCCCCGGGAGCTTCGAGCCGCACTTCGTAATCCGTCTCGCCGGCACTTTCCTCCACCCGCACCCCCATGGCGCGGAGCAGCCGCTCCGTGTGATCGCGGGATCGAGCCGGCTGGACGACGCGCACGGGGACCCCTCCGGTCAGTCCGGCCAGGAGGAGCGCGCTCTTGACCTGGGCGCTCGCCACCTCCGACCGGTGCTCGATCGGGCCCAGACCGCCCCCGTCGATCTTGATCGGCAGCCGCGACGGATCCTCCAGACCCTGGAGCCGCGCGCCCGACCGCCGCAGAGGCTCGATCACCCGATCCATCGGGCGGCGACGCAACGACTCGTCGCCATCCAGGGTGGCGGAGATCGGAAGCCCCGCGATCAGCCCGGCCAGGATCCGCGCCGTCGTGCCGCTGTTGCCGCAATCGATGGCCGCGTCCGGGGAGACGAAACGGGCGGGACCGTCCACGACCAGCTCGTCCGCCGAGACACCGTCCGGCAACTCGACGCCCAGGCGCCGCAGAGCACGGGCGGTCGCCGCCACGTCGGCGCCGGTGGCCAGCCCGCGGATTCGGCTGGTCCCCGTCGCCAACGATGCCAGCATCAGAACGCGATGCGAGATCGACTTGTCACCCGGGACGGCGATCGACAACAAGCGCTTAACCCCTACTCCTCCCTGAGCGCGATCTCGATGGCCAGCCCGTCGTGCGCCGCGACCACCTCACAGTCCGCACCACAAACTCCCTTCGCCTCTCGCTCCAGCACGAAAGCCCGCTCGGAAAAGCGGGCACTGAAGTGAGTCAGCGCCAGCTTCCGGGCGCCCGCTCGCTTCGCGATCTCCGCCGCCTGCCGCGCCGTCGAATGACCGGTCCGGCCCGCTCGCTCCGCCTCCTCTTCGGAAAACGTCGCTTCGTGCACCAGCAGGTCGCACTCCGCCGCCGCCTCGACCGTCGTATCGCAAGGCCGCGTGTCGCCGGTGTAGACCAGCGTTCGACCCGGACGCTCCGGGCCCATGACCTGGTCCGGCCTGACCCGTCGGCCGCCGGCCACTTCGACCGTCTCACCGCGCTGGAGCCGGCCGAAGGAGGGCCCTTCTTCGACCCCGAGCTCGCGGGCCCGATCGGGATAGAAGCGTCCGGGCCGATGGTCCTCCCGGAGCACGTAACCGTTGGCTCCGCCCGGATGGCTGACCCGGAAGGCCACGATCGAGTATCCGGCGTGGCGCGTGGCGGCTCCGGGCTCCAGCGCGGCGATGCTTACGGGGAACGGCAGCTCCTCCATCTCGAGCTCCACGGCCCGACGCAGCAGCTCGTCGCCGCCCGGCGGAGTATAGATCTCCAGAGGCTCCACGCGGTCCTGCAGGCCCATCGTCCGCAGCAGCCCGAACGTCCCCAGATAGTGGTCGGCGTGCATGTGGGTCAGATATATACCCCGGACCATGAAGCCGACGGCGTACCGCATCATCTGCCGCTGGGTCCCTTCCCCACAGTCGAACAGATGCAGGTCACCCTCGCGCTGCACGGCGAGCGAGCTCGTGTTGCGGGATACGGTCGGACGGGCCGACGACGTGCCGAGGAAGACCACACGCAGCATGGGGCTTGATTATGGGCCGGGGGAACACGGCGGGCAACGACTCCGTGTTGGGAAGTCTCAGTTCGGAATCCGGAATCTGAGGTCGGGATTCCGAGTTGGGGAAGCTCGGAGTTCTCTCCGAATTGCCGAAGCGGGTTCGGGGATTCGGGGGTTCGGGGTATCGGGGAGTTGGGGAGTACTCCCCCGCGTCTCCGCTCGGCAGCACGAAACTCAGATTTCCCCGAAACCCCGATACCCCGAATCCCCGAATCGTCTTGGGCAATTCGGAGAGAACTGGAATTTTCCCAACTCGGAATCCCGATCTCCGACCTGGAGATTCCCACCGAAAAAACTCAGGTGCGGGGCTCTTCCCCTCGCCTCATCGCCCGGAACATGGCGTCGACATCGTCGGGCTTCCGCGTCAGCCGGCTGACGAGAACCGTGGTCAGGGCGCCGGCGGCGAACGCCGGGATCAGCTCGTAGAGCCCCGACGCGAGAGGCGGCGTCAGCTCCCAGATGAAGGTCACCGCCGTGCCGGCCACCAGGCCCGCCATGACCCCGGCGCGCGTCGTGCCCCGCCAGTACAGGGCGAGGATCGAGGTGGGGCCCAGCGCGGCGCCGAGACCGGCCCAGGCGAAGAGCACGAGCCAGAAGACCAGAGCCTCCGCTGTCAGGCCAACCACGAGCGCGGCGATCACCAGCAAGGTGACCACGAGTCGGCTATAGAAGACCAGCCGCTTCTGCGGAATCTCCTCGTCCCGATGGAGTATCTTCTCGTAGAAATCGCGGACCACGCTGGAGGCGGCGACCAGCAGCTGCGAGTCGGCGGTGGACATGATCGCGGCGAAGATCGCGGCGACGATCACGCCGAAGAAGATCGGGTGGAGCTGCTGGGCGGCGAGCGCGGGGAAAAGCTGTTCGGTATCGGCGCCCGGTAGCATGTCCACCTCGGGAAAGTAGACCCGGCCCACCAGACCGATGAACAGCGCTCCCCAGGCCATCACGACGTTCCAGATCGTTCCTACCACGGCCGAGGTGCGCAGCTGGTCCGCGCCGGCGATCGACATGTAGCGAACGATGATGTGTGGGTTTCCCGGCGAACCGAGACCGATGCCCAGGAAGCCCAGGCCAGCGCCGGCCGAAAGGGCCACCGGATCGACCAGGGTCAAATCGAAGGCGGCGAGCTCGGAGTACACGGCCAACAGGCCACCCTGATCGGAAATCGCCAGGACCGGCACGACCACCAGAGCGACGATCATGAAGCAGGCCTGGATCGTGTCGCTCAAGCTCACGGCCAGAAAACCCCCCAGGGTGGTGTAGAGCAGAACGATGAGGGCCGTGATCAGAATGCCGGCGGTCTCATCCAGGCCGAAGCTGGCGGCGAATGCCTTGCCGCCCCCGACGAACTGTGACGAGACGTAGGCGACCATGAAGATGAGAATGATCAGGATGAGCACGGCCCGAAGCCGACCGTCCCGATCGCCGAAGCGGGCCGCGAAGAAGTCGGGCACGGTCACACAGTCGAACCTGTCGCTGAAATGGCGGAGCCGTCGCGCGTAGAACAGGAAGAGAAAGAGCTCGACGGTGATGTACCCGGTCACCGCCCACACCGCGCCTGCCCCGATGGAGTAGGCCATCCCGGTGACGCCGAGCAGGAGCCAGGCGCTGCGTCCCGAGACCACGGCGGAGAGGGCGACGACGAACCGGTGCATCTTGCGGCCACCGACGAAGAACTCGCTCACGCCCTCCGACGAGAATCGAGCCGATGCGATGCCGATCGCCACGACCACGGCCAGGTAGGCCACGAACGCGCCGACGGCGTAGGGATCGGCGGAAATCTGGACAGCCGCGCCCTCCTGCATCAAAGCCTCCGCTCGCGGACGGCGACGGCGAAAATCACCGCCGCCGCCATGATGGCCGCGGGCAAAACGAACATCGCGAGGATGAAAGACAGCCTCATGACCTCGGCACATCCGGTTGTCGGTTGGTCGACTCGATCGAGGAACGACGCTGAATGTGAGGTCGGCCGCTGCCGGATGCCAGCCCGTCGAACGCCGCCGAGCCACGCCAGGGTGAAACAGGTCAACTCCCTCTGGCGTAGGAGGGGGCGAAGGTGGCACTTTAGTTTCAGCACAGGAGCGTGATGTAATGGGACCCTGGGACCCTGCGGTAATCGGGCCGATCGCCGGCGCCGTGATGGTCGTGGCCATCTCTCTCAGCGTGGGTAGCGTCCTGATCTTCCGGCCGCTGACTCAGCGGCTGGGCGAATTGCTCGACCAGATGCGCAGCGAGCGGAAGCATCGTCCGAGCCTGGCCGAATCGGAGCGATTGAGGGAGCTGATGGAGAGGCTGCTGGACCGGATCGAAACGCTAGAGGCGCGCCAGGACTTCGCCGAGCGGGTGATCGAGAGCGCCGGCTGGCGTAGCGAGTCGGGCTCGGCGCTGGGCGACCCGCTGGATCCGCAGCGCCGGGGACGCACCGGCGGCCCCTGACGGACCTTCCGATAGCAAGAGCCTATGCCCGGTGAACTGATACCCATCGTCCTCTTCATTTCGGCGGCGGCCGTCATGATCTTTCGGCCTCTGACGACCCGGCTCGGAAAATCGATCGAGCGATCCCGGGACCGGAAGAGCATCGCAGAGGAGCCGCAAATCCAGCGGCTCATGCAGCTCATGGAACGCCTGGTCGATCGGATGGACCGACTGGAGGATCGGGTCGACTTCACCGAGCGCATGCTGGAACGTCAGCGAGCCCGCGGCGCCCTTCCCCATGGCCCCGAGAGCCGCTCGGGCACCGAACGCCAGGGTCAACATGCCAGCCGGGACAATAGCGGCTAGACCGGGAGGGATTGATGCCGCCGCATGAAATCGCGCCGCTCATCATCGGCGTCACGCTGATTCTCTCGATTTCCGGGGTAATCATCCTGCGCCCGCTGGCCAAGCGGCTCGGTGACCTGATCGAGCTCCGTGCCCGGGAGAAAACCAAACAGCCCGAGCTTCAGAACGAGCAGCTGGAACGCCTCACCGAGCTGGTCAGTCACCTGACAGACCGCCTCGAGTCCATGGAGGAGCGGCAGGAATTCGCCGAGCGTTTGTTGATGGATGACCGGGACGCGCCGGCGGGCGCGGGTTCGCGTAAGCGCCCGGCAGAAACCTGATCCTCGAACCGTCGCGGATCTGCCCACCCTCGCGACGGGCCTTTCATCGTTATATTCCTCGATCAACCAGGACAGTCCGGTGGAACGCGGCGATCGCTCCGCACGTTCGGAGTTGGGGCCTGGCGTGGCCCCATGGTGGAACGAACCCAACCCGTCAGGTTCACAGCCCATCCGATCCGGACGATCAGACGGAACAGGAGAATAGATCATGGCCCATCTCGTCGCCATCCTCGCGCTCGCCTGGCTGCCCAGCGTCGTGGGCGGCCAGGACAACGGTGGAGAGCGTCTGTTGATTCGCCACATCGACGCGAACGGAAACCGGATCGTGTTCTCGTATGCGGGCGATATCTGGAGTGTCCCAAGCGACGGTGGCCAAGCCGAGCGGCTCACCCGCGGGCCCGCCGACGACGATTTTCCGGTGCTCTCACCAGACGGATTCCACATCGCCTTCTCCAGGCGCGAGGCGGGGGGACATGACATCTTCGTGATTCCCGTCCAGGGCGGTGAAGCGAGACGGCTGACCTGGAACCCCGCCCCGGATATCGCCCGGGGCTGGAGGCCCGATGGATCGGGGGTGCTGTTCACGTCTCGACGGGACGCGGACGGGATCTTCCGGCTCTATACCGTGGGGCCGGACGGGGGGCTGCCCGAGCCGCTGCCGCTGCCTCGGGCTTGGGACGGCTCCTTCGTGGCGGCCGGGACCCGGCTGGCCTACGTCCCCCACGCTCCGCCGGGCGACCTCAGCGGAGCCGAATGGCGCCGTTATCGAGGCGGTCGCATGTCGCATATCGAGCTCGCTCTTTTGACGACCAGCGAGACCTACGCGACAGTGCCCGGTGAAGGCGGCAACGACCGCAATCCGATGTGGGTGGACCGGTTCATCTATTTCATCTCCGATCGCGACGGGACCGCGAACCTCTACGCTTACAACCCGGTCTCCGGGAGCCTGCAGCAGCTGACCAGCTATCGAGAGTACGGGGTCGACGACGCGGCGGCGAGCGGTGCGCGGGTCGTCTTGCTGCAGGACGGGCGCCTGAGATCCCTGGACCCGACGACGGGCAGGATCACGACGATCGAGGTCGAGGTCGCGCCCAACCGAGCACAGCTGGCACCGCGCACGGTGGACGGTTCGCGGTACGTATTATCGGCGACCCCCTCCCCGTCCGGGGAGCGTGTGATCCTGGGTGTCCGGGGCGATGTCGTCCTGTTCGATGTGGAGACGGGAACCTGGGAAAACCTGACACGGAGCCCGGGCAGCGCGGAGCGCTACCCCGCCATGTCGCCAGACGGGCGGTGGGTCGCGTACTTTTCCGATGCGACGGGCGATTATCAGTTGATTATCCATCCACTCGAAGGTGAGGATGAGCCCAGGCAAGTACCCGTCGAGCTGCGATCCAGCTTCTACCAGGAGCTCATCTGGTCACCCAACTCGAAGCACATCGCTTTCAGCGACAAGCGGCTGCGCCTCTGGGTCGTCGACGTCGAGACGGGCGGAGCGCGCCGCATCGCCACCGCGGACTACTCGTTCCAGGATCGCTACCAGCCTGCGTGGTCGCCCGACGGCGCCTGGCTCGCCTACTCCAAGTACGAGGATAACCAACTCCGTGCCATCTACCTGTACAGCATCGAGCGTGGCCGTCAGCGACGCATCACGCACGGCCGCGTCAGCGCGGAGCACCCGACGTTCGATACCGGCGGCCAGCATCTCTATTTCGTCGCCAGCAGCCTGGCCTCGCTGGGAGAGTTCGGGGGAGACGTCCTGACCGCCCTGCTGTTGCGCCCCTTCGTGGCGCGAAGTCTCCAGGTCGTCCCGTTGCGCGAGGGCGCGGGCTCGCCGATGGCCGGCGCGCCGGCCGGACCCGCCGACGCTCCCTCCGGTCAACCGGTCCGGCGAGGACCGCCCCAGCGGCCTGATCTGCAGATCGATTTGAGCGGTCTCGAGAACCGAGTCGTCTCGCTCCCGCTGGCGGACCGGGACTACGCCGCCCTCGCCGCCGGTGGGCCGGGCGTGCTGTACGCTCTGGTCACCGAATGGCCGCCGTCACCCACGTTTGGGACCGAACCCACACGAACTCTCTATCGCTACGACTCGTCGAACCCGGCAGACTTGACTCGGGTCGCGGATCGCGTCGACGAGTTCTCGCTATCAGCGGACGGGAGCACGATCCTCTACCGCAGCGGCGACCGTTGGGCGCTGCTGGCCGTCGACACGGCGGGCGACGACGTGGGCGAGCTCGAGCTCGAATCGCTGCGGCTGGAGGTAGACCCGGCCAGCGAGTGGCGGCAGATATATCACGAGGCCTGGCGGCTGATGGACGACTACTTCTACGACCCCAACCATCACGGCTACAACCTGAGCGAACTGGAGAACCATTACGCCGAGTACCTGCCGACAGTCGTTCGTCGCCAGGACCTGAACCTGCTGCTGAGCAAGGCGCTGGCGCACGTCTCGGTCGGCGGAGTGGAGGTGAGCGGCGGCGACCTGACGCTCCCCGATGCCGAGGTCCCTGGCGTCGGGTTGCTGGGCGCCGACTACACGACCGTGGGAAGCCATTACCGCATCGTGAACATACTCCGCTCGGGTCATTTCGCCTCGACCAACCCGCTGACCCGGGCTCCGCTGGACGGACCGGGGGTGGGTGTCCGCGAGAACGATTACTTGCTATCGGTCGACGGCGAAGAGGTCACGGCGGAGCGCAACGTGCACTCGTATTTCGTCGGGAAGGCGCTGGACAGGGTGACGATCAGGGTCGCTTCCGACACGAGCGGGACCCGGGCCCGCAGCTATACCGTGGTGCCGCTGCCCGATGAGGGCGCCCTGCGGCGCTGGAATTGGGTGGAACGCAATCGCCTGCGGGTGGAGGAGGAGTCGCAGGGGATCCTGGGCTACGTCTACGTTCCGGACTGGAACGTAGACGGGATCGTGGACATTTTTCGTCAACTGCTCGAGAGTCGTGACCGTCGTGGCCTGATCATCGACCAGCGATTCGCCGAGGGAGGTGTCATCGCCGACTTCATGATCGACTTTCTCGCACGACAGCCGCTGTTTTATCACATGTTCCGCCAGGGCGATGACCTTCCCGTGCCGATCAATCCCATGCCGCGGGCGAAGGTCTTGCTGATCAACGACGCCAACGTCTCCGCCGCCGAGGTGTTCGCCCTCATGTTCAAGGAGGCTGGCCTCGGAAAGGTCCTCGGCACTCGAACCGGGGGCTCGGGCGCCGGCCCGTACGTTCACATACCGCCGCTGATCGACGGCGGCAGGGTCGCTATCCCCACCCGCGCGCCCTTCGATCCGGATGGCAGTTGGGTCATAGAAAACGCGGGGGTCGAGCCCGACACGGCCATCGCCTGGCCAGCCGCCGAGTGGCGGGCGGGTCGCGACCCGCAGCTGCAGGAGGCGATACAAACGGTTCTGCGGATGATCGTGGAGCACCCGCCCATCGAGGTGGAGCGACCGCCCTACCCGGATTATACCAGGCCGACTCAGTCGGAAGGCGGCGTCGAGAATTGACCGACGGAGCTGCGGTCAGTCTGAGAGAAACCAGGAGATGACGATGCGACGCAAGATTACCATCACGGGCGTCACGATCGCGCGGGCGGCAGCCATGCTGGCCATCGCCGGACTCGGGGCCGCCACGTCGATGGCCTGGGCGAACGTCGATCGAACGCGGGGTTCCTGCGACCCCGAGAACGGCAGTATCACGCTACCCGACGGCTTCTGCGCCAACGTGTTCGCCGATGGCGTGCCGAACGCGCGACACCTCGCGGTAACCGCCGACGGCGATGTGTACGTGGCGTTGAGAGGCTCGCGACGGGGTTCCGCGCCGGCCGGGGTCATGGCGCTACGTGATACCGACGGCGATGGTCAGGCCGATGTCCGGGAGCGGTTCGACGATGCGGGAGGCACGGGCGTGGCACTACACGATGGCTATCTGTACTTCGGCCGCAACGACGCGGTCGTCCGCTATCGGCTGACGCCGGGGGATCTCGTGCCCGCGGGCCCGGCCGAAACGATCGTCACCGGGCTGCCCGACACCCGCAGTCACCGCGCCAAGTCGATCGCGATCACGGGAGACGGGCGGCTGTTCGTGAACGTCGGGTCCCCGTCCAACGCTTGCCAGCGCGAGGGCAGGACCGAGGGCTCGCCGGGCCTGGATCCGTGCCCCCAGCTGGAGACCCGGGCCGGCGTCTGGGTGTTCGACGCCGACGGCCAGAACCAACGGCAGGAGGATGGCGAACGCTTCGCGACCGGGCTCCGCAACACGGTGGCCCTGGCCCTCAACCCGGCGGACGGCGAGCTGTACGGCGTCGTCCACGGTCGGGACCAGCTGAACACGCTCTGGCCGGACCTCTACACGGCACAGCAGAACGCGGAGCTGCCATCGGAGAAGCTGGTGCGGATCCAGCAGGGCGATGATTTCGGCTGGCCCTACTGCTATTACGATCCGGAGCTCGCCCGGCTGGTGCGGGCACCGGAGTACGGTGGCGACGGCCAGCGGGCCGGTCGCTGCACGACCAAGAAGGAGCCGCTGGCGGCCTACCCGGCCCATTGGGCGCCGAACGGCCTGCTATTCTACACCGGCATGAGCTTCCCGGAACGCTACCGGGAGGGCGCCTTCATCGCCTTTCACGGATCATGGAATCGGGCCCCGTTGCCCCAGGCGGGCTACAAGGTCGTATTTCAGCCGTTCGCCGACGGCGCCCCGACCGGCACGTTCGAAACCTTCGCTGACGGGTTCGCCGGCGGCGACAAGAGCCCGCGCGGGGCCGATCACCGACCGGTGGGACTGGCCCAGGGACCCTCGGGCGAGCTGTACATCTCGGACGACAGGGGCGGTCGGATCTGGCGCGTCGTATACGTCGGCGAATGAAGCTGGGGACACCGGACGTCGGCTCAAGGATTGATTTCGAAGCTATAGACGATCTCGGCTGTGGACTTCATCGTATTGCTGACGCTGCAGTACTTCTCTTGTGAGAGCTCGATCGACTGGACCAGCGCGTCTTCGGACACGTCGCCCCACACCCGGAAGACCAGTTCGATGCGCGGCAGATGGAAGGGCGGCTCCGCTGATTTTTCGCCGCGCACCTCGATCTCGAACCGCTCGACCCGCTGGCGCTTCTTCTCCAGTATCGACACCACGTCCATCCCCGTGCAGCCGGCGAGTCCCATGAGGGTGAGCTCGATGGGGCTGGGGCCCGCCGCGGGTCCCTCGGCCGCGGGTCTGGAATCGAGCACCACCGAGTGCCCGCTTCCCGACCTTCCGACGAACCGCAGTCCCTCCTCCCACTGCAATCTGGCGCTGGGCATAGCTGGTTCCCCTCTGGCTGACACGCCCGCTGAGTCCCCCGACGGTCATCGAGCGCCGCCGGTGGGACCCCTACCTAATACGCGAACTAGCCGTTCCACAAGTCGGGACGTATGTTGTGCCGGTCTCCCGCAACCCATCCGATCAACCCACGGACCTATGGCGACAGCGCTGTCGCGCTTGCTGAGAACAACACTCTGGGGAGGCCTGCTCGTGGCTCTCGGGGGCGCGGCCTGGACTCAGGCCAACGACGCCCTCGACGCCGCCCTCGAGTGGCTGATCCTCGTCGACAACGCGGATTACGCCGGCGCCTGGGAGATGACCGACGAGGTGTTCAAGACCGCCATGTCGCGTGGGGACTGGGTCCGCCGCATCACATCGGCCAAGGCGCCGCTGGGCCGGCTGATCGCTCGAGAGTTCAGATCCAGCGAGGCCGCGTCCAACCCGCCAGGAGCGCCGGCCGGCGAGTACGTGGTCATTCGCTTCGACACCCGATTCCAGAATGCACAGCGCACACTGGAGACCGTCGTCATGCACCGCGAGGCCGACGGCCGCTGGACCGTGTCCGGGTACTTCATCCGACCTCAACGCTAGCCCGCTGGCGCCAGCCACGGATTGCGCCGCGCGGGACGCGGCCCTATCTACAGACAATTCGGCCCCCGGCCCCATCGCGAGACGAGACCTCGGACCCAGCAAGCACCGAGCAGGAGAGACAGCCGTGTATACCCGACGTGAGTTTCTCGGGGCGATCGGCCTCCCGGCCGCCGCCGCTGCCGCCGGCGTTCCTCTGACACCCCTGCGTCTGACCCGGGCCGCGGAGATCGCAGACGAGCTCTCGCGCTACCCCGGCACCCCGACCGAGGTGGCCGCCGACGAGGACTTCTGGGCGGAGGTCGCCCGGGCCTTCACGGTCGACCGCAGCCTGGTGAACCTGAACAACGGCGGCGTCAGCCCGGCGCCCGGCTGGGTCCAGGAGGCGATGAAGCGCCACCTCGACTACTCGAACGAGGCCCCGGTCTACACGATGTGGCGCATCCTGGAGCCGCAGCGCGAGGGGGTGCGTCAGCGTCTGGCCCGGGAGTGGGACGTCGATCCCGAAGAGGTCGCCCTCACCCGGAACGCCTCCGAGAGCCTGCAGATCATGCAGTTCGGCTACGACCTGAAGCCGGGCGACGAGGTCCTGACCACGAACCAGGACTACCCGCGCATGCTCACGACCTTCAAGCAGCGCGAGCGGCGCGAGGGGATCGTTCTGAAGACCTTTTCCATTCCGGTCCCGGCGGAGGACCCGGCGACCGTAGTGGCGGCGTTCGAAGAGAACATCACGGAGCGGACGCGCCTGATCCTGATGTGCCACATGATCAACCTGACGGGTCAGATCCTGCCCGTGCGCGATGTGGTGCAGATGGCGCGTCGCTACGACATCCCGGTGATCGTGGATGGCGCTCACGCCCTCGCTCACTTCGACTTCAAGCTGTCGGACCTCGACTGCGACAACTACTCCGTCAGCCTGCACAAGTGGCTCTTCGCGCCGCACGGCACGGGCATGCTGTACGTGCGCCGCGACAAGATCGCGGAGCTCTGGCCGCTGATGGCCGCCACCGAGGCGATGGACGACGACATCCGCAAGTTCGAGGAGATCGGAACCCATCCGGCAGCCAACTATCTGGCAATCGCCGAGGCGCTGACCTTCCATCAGGGGATCGGCGGTGAGCGTAAAGAGGCGCGACTGGTCTACCTGCGGGACTACTGGGCCAAACAACTCCTGGCGCATGACCGGGTGCGTTTGCACACGAGCCTCGAGCCCGGCCTGGCCTGCGGGATCGCCAACGTCGAGATCATCGATGTCGAACCCGCCGAGCTGACGGGCTGGTTGTGGCGCGAACACAAGATCATCGTCACCCCGATCAACCACGACGAATTTCGAGGCATCCGTGTCTCCCCCAGCGTGTACACGACGATCGAAGAGCTGGACCGTTTCGTGTCGGCGATGAGTCACGTGATCGACCATGGACTCCCGACGTGAACCAACGCCGACCCCGCCCCCCGCGGTCCCCGGGTTGACCCTGGCGCTGTTGACCCTGCTGACAGGTCTTTGGGCACCTCGTGAGTCGACGGCTCAGTACCCCGTCGCACCGAACGGCTTCGCCGTGGAAGCTTCCGGCGGACTCGTCAGCTTCAGCGACTCGATCAACAGCTTCAATTTCGGCGGCGGCGGCAGCGTCGGCCTGCGCTACACCGTCAGCGGCGTTCAACTGAGCGGCGTCGTCGGTTACTCCGCGGTGACGGTCGAGGATCTCGAGGCGAGCCGAAGGGTATGGAGCTTCAGCCTCGATCCCCGCATCATGCTCAAGACGACGCCGGGCGCGGCGCCGTACGTCGGGGCACGCATCGGCTACGCCATGTGGAGCGTCGACGTCGGCGATCTGAACCTTCCCGGCGCCACGGAAGCCGAATCGGAGGGGTGGGTCTTCGCCGCCACGTTCGGCGCGCTGATACCGCTGGCCAAGAAATGGGCGCTCGACGCGCGGCTCGTCTTCGGCGTCGGGGCGTTCGGCGACATCGAGCTTGACGACGGGACCGAGATCTCCAGCACCGAAGAGAACGGCGCGGCCGGCTCGTTCACCGTTGGCATCGTTTACTCTTTCTCCTATTGATTCGCCAGTGAAGGGACCCAGCAGGCAAGACGCGGCGAACGCGGGCGACAAGGCGCCCGAGTCCGGCCCGCTCGATTTCATCCGCGCACGAGTCGCCCGGGACCTGGAGACCGGGAAATACGACGGTCGCGTGGTCACCCGGTTCCCACCGGAGCCCAACGGCTACATGCACATCGGCCACGCGAAGTCGTGCTGCCTGAATTTCGGGCTGGCGCAGGAGTACGACGGCGTCTGTCACCTGCGCTTCGACGATACGAATCCCGAGACCGAGGACATCAAGTATGTCGAGGCGATCAAGCGAGATGTCGCCTGGCTGGGCTTCGAGCCCGATGCTGTCTACCACGCCTCCGACTACTTCGAGCAGCTCTACGATTTCGCGCTCACGCTGATCGAGAACGGGAAGGCGTACGTCGATAGCCTCGGCGAGGAGGAGATCCGCGAGTACCGGGGCACGGTCACGCAGCCGGGCAAGGAGAGCCCGTATCGCGATCGCCCGGTCGAAGAGAATCTCGACCTGTTCGAGCGGATGCGGGCAGGCGAGTTCGCCGACGGGGAGCACGTGCTGCGCGCCAGGATCGACATGGCGCACCCCAACATGCTGATGCGGGACCCCCTGCTCTACCGGATCCGCCACGCCGCCCACTATCGGCGCGGCGCGGACTGGTGCATCTACCCGCTCTACGACTTCACCCACTGTCTCTCGGACGCCATCGAGGACATCACCCACTCGCTCTGCACGCTGGAGTTCGAGAACAACCGGGCGCTCTACGACTGGGTCCTGGACGCCGTCGGGATAGAGCCGCCGCGCCCGGAGCAGATCGAATTCGCCCGACTCAATCTCGATTACACGGTGCTCAGCAAGCGGAAGCTGATTCGCCTGGTGGATGAAGGGCACGTGAACGGCTGGGACGACCCCCGCATGCCGACGGTCGCGGGGCTTCGGCGCCGCGGCGTGACCCCCGAGTCGATCCGCGCCTTCTGCGACATGATCGGGGTCGACAAGGTGAACAGTCGGGTGGACATCGCGAAGCTCGAGTTCGCGATCCGCGACGACCTCAATCAGCGAGCTCCCCGCGTGCTCTGCGTGGTGCGTCCGCTGAAGGTCGTGATCACGAACTACCCGGAGGGCGAGGTCGAATGGCTCGATGCGTCCCACTGGCCGCGCGACGTGCCGAAAGAGGGCACGCGCGAGCTGCCGTTCGCCCGGGAGGTGTACATCGACGCGGACGACTTCATGGAGGATCCGCCCAAGAAGTTCTTCCGGCTGGCACCGGGCCGCGAAGTGCGGCTGCGGCACGCGTACATCATCAAGTGCGAAGAGGTGATCAAGGACCCGGAGACGGGCTCGGTCGTCGAGCTGCGCTGCACCTACGATCCCGACACGCTGACCGGGCCGCCAGCGGACGGCCGCAAGGTCAAGGGGACGATCCACTGGGTCTCGGCGCAGCACGCGCTACCGTGCGAGGTGCGCCTGTACGATCGGCTGTTCGCCACGGCCGATCCGGACGACATGCCGGAAGACGCCGACTTCACCCGCAACCTGAACCCGGAGTCGCTGGTGGTGGCCGACGATGCGTTGATCGAGCCATCGGTGGCCCACGATCCGCCCGGCTCGCGATACCAGTTCGAGCGCCAGGGCTACTTCATCAGCGACCCGCTGGACTCCCGGCCCGACCATCTCGTTTTCAACCGCACGGTCACGCTGCGGGACACCTGGGCCAAGATCGCGGCCCGGGGCGGCTGACGAGGACCGGATAGACGAAGCGGGAGAGGGCGCCTGGCGGCGCGCCCTCTCCCGCTGACTTCTCGTGATGGAACCGCACGGCCCTATTTCATCGGGCCGCCCGTCTCGTACACGTCGTTGATCCCGATGATCTTGATCTTCTCCTCCTCCACCGGGATCGGGTAACTGGCGATTTCTTCATCCTCCGCCAGCAGCTCGGCCGGCTTCTCCCCCGCGTAGGTGATCGGGGTCGGCTCGCCGGAGAGCAGCTTCGCCTTGAAAGCTTCGGCATCGCGGGTAATGAAGACCAGGTACATGCTCTCGTACTGGAGCTCGCTCTCGATCGCGTCGTTGACCTGGGGCAACGTCAGCGCCTCCAGGCCGGGCCGTATCGACGCCAGGTAGCCTTCGCCTTCGATATCGTAAAAGGCATCGTCGATGGCGTAAGCGAGGCGCCGCGTGATCGTGCTTCCCCAGTTGATCGAGTAATTGCGAAGAAACTGCTGGGTCGCCTCCAGCTCTTCTTGGGTCATGCCACCGTCCACCAGGTCCTGGAGCTCGCGGAGCGCGGCCCGGGTGGCGAACAGCGTCCGGTCGTGGAGGTTGCCCGGCGCCGTTTCCGATATCGGCCGGATCCAGATCTCGAACAGCTGTGAGCGGCGAGCGACGTTGACGCGAGGCTGCTGAGTCGTATAGCCGCGCGGGAACGCCTCGATGTAGGCGTAGTCGCCGTAGTTCATCCCGCGCGCCTCGCGGATCACCTGATAGAGATGGCTGAACGAGTTTCGATGCTCACCGAACCACGAGGCCATCGCCATCATCGGGAAAAACTGATCGTCACCGCGGATGAAATCGAGCGGGAAACCGATGGAGATCGGCGTGGCGTCGGTGGACTTCTCGACGATCAGAACCTCTACGCCATCGGGCCTGCGAGGCTCTGGTGGAGGGACCGGATCGATCTCTCCCTCGGCCAGCGTGTCGAAGTCATCGCGGACCCTCGCGAGGAAGCCGTCCGGGTAACCGCCGCCGACGCCCACCACGATGTTGTTGGCGACATAGTAGCTGTTATAGAACTCCTTCACGTCATCCAGCGTGATCGAGGCCACCGAACCCACGTAGCCTTCCTGCGGATGCTCGTACGGTGTGCCGGCGTAGGTCATGCTGAAGAGCAATTCCTTGGACAGCTCCTCGTCACGGCCGTAACGGCGCGTACGCTCGAGGTAGTTCATCGTCTGGTTCTTGACCCGCTCGAAGTCAGACTCGTCGAATGCCGGCGCGAGCAGGTGATTCCGGAACAGCTCGTAATACGCCTCGAGGTTGTCCTTGTGGACACGGCCGGTGAAGACGCTCATCTCCTTGTCGACGTTGTAGCCGTAGCCGGCCGCCATCGGGTAGAGCTTCTCGAGGATCTGCTGGTAGCTGTCCTCCGTCGTCGAGCCGTCGGACAACAGGTTGGCCGTCAGCGCCGCCAGCCCCTCCTTCCCTTCCGGATCGTTCTGCGACCCGACCTTCACCCAGATGTTGAAGGCGATGAACGGCGACTCGGGCTCGGCCAGCGACACCGTTCTCGGTGGCTGCGCGGACCCCGGCTGGCACATCGCCAGCGCGAGCAGGTATGCCGGCAGCAAGAGTAGCTTTCTCATATCGTTCAACTCCCCTCCTGCACCATGATCACCACGGTCTTGTTGTTCGGGACGAGGAACTCACGGGCGGCATCGCGCACGTCCTCGCGAGTCACCGAATCGAGTGTGTTGTAGTACTGGTCGATCGCCTCGATGCCGCCGGTATTGATCACCGGCTCGATCATCGAAAAGGCGACGCTCTGCGCGGTCTCGAGTCCCATCAGGAACCCGTATTTCATGTTGCTCTTCGTGTCCTCGAAGAGATCCTCATTTACCAGCTCTTCCCGGAACTTTTCGACCGTGGCCTGTATCTCACCCTCGACGTAAGACACGTCGTTGGGATTGATGACCATCGCGGCGATCGACAGGAGATCGGGATCCCGTGAGAGGCCGAAATTACCGCTGAGGAACTGGACCTTGCGCTCGTCGATCACCAGCTTCCGGTAGATGTCTGAGTTGGAGCCGAACGCGACCCGGCCCAGGACTTCGGTCGCCACCGCCGTCTCGTCGGTTGGGCTCCACTCGGGTCCCAGGTAATTGACGGTGAGGACCGGCAGCGTGCGGCCCGGGTACTCGACGGTCTCGCGCCGCGGGGCGGTGTGGTCGGGCTCGGGCGTGATCTGAGGCGGCACGTAGCCCGGCTGCCAGTCGCCGTAGTGCTCCTCGATCAGCTCCTCAGCCCGCTCGAAATCGAAGTCACCGGCGATCACCAGCACGACGTTCTCGGGACGGTAATACCGCTGGTGGAACGAGAGGCTGTACTCGTAGCCTTCGGGCATGGCGCGAACGTCCGCCTCGTAGCCGATCGTCGTGTGGCGGTACGTATGCTCATCGAACGCCACCTCCCGCAGCCGCTCGTTCAAAAAACCGAACGGCGTGGTGGCGCTCTGCTGGTACTCGCCCAGGACGGCGCCAGCCTCGGTTCGGAAATCGGATTCCGAGTACTTGAGGTTCATGAAGCGATCCGACTCCAGGTCCATGATCTTCTCCAGGTACTCGTTGGAGGCGACCAGGTAGTAGACCGTCATGTCGTTGCTGGTGAACGCGTTCCGCGCCGCACCCATCTCGGCGGTGACCTCGTCGTAGTCCGGGTACTTCTCGGTGCCGCGGAACATCATGTGCTCGAAGAAGTGGGCGAAGCCGCTTCTGCCCGGCTCCCATTCGTCCCGGCTGCCGGTCCGCACCATCGAGACATAGGCGATCTGGTCCGGCGCGCCGGCGTCGATCAGATAGGCGGTGAAGCCGTTCTCCAGCTCCACGCGGTGGTAGTCGAAGGGGAAGATCCCGTTCGACCCCTGGGCCGCGGCCGTGGCCGGCAAGGCCAGCGCCAGCGCCGCCATGGTCAGCAGTTTCATCGGCAGTGCTCCTGTCTGTTGGATAGATGGCATGTCACCCCGGCTCTCCGGTGGGTAACGGGATGCTCGGGGCTCCGCACGAGTGGCTTATTACGAAGGTTGGCCACCACAATGTAATCTCCTCCGGCAGCCGCCGCATCCCCGGGCGTCGAGTCGAGCCGCGTGGCGCGGCGGTCTCACCATTTCTCAACTCGCCGCCCCCGACGATCGTCCGCCACGGCGACCGGCGATGCGCCGAGCGCCAACGGCCACCTCGCACGCCGCACCGGCGAGTATCGCCGGGAAGAGCAGCGTCACCGCGACGAAGGTCCAGGCCGACAGCGAGAAGACGTCGCCGACCTTACCGGCCAGCTCCAGGACCGGTCCGCCAGCCGCGGCGATGGCCAGCAGCAGCGCCCACGCCGCGGCACCCGCCAGCGCCGCCGCCGACCACGCGGGGCGCGCGAAGGGGAACAACCCGTAGAGCGCCGCGAGCAACGGAATCACCCACCAGCCAAGAAGGACGGTGCCCGCGGCGAACAGGCCCAGCAGGATGAACCACGCGGCCACGCGCCTCATCGCGCCCCTCCGGGGGCGAGGGTGAGCCGCGACACGATCCGCTGGGGCGGCAGATCGCCCGCCGATCGAGGGTACAGGACCGGTTCGAGCTCGCCGTCGATCCAGCTCTCGAGCCGGTCGTCGTATCGCGGGCTCAGCGGATTGCCGGACTGGCCGCCGGGATAGATGGTCCACGCCTCCATCTCCGGGCCCAGCTGGACGACCATGCGCCAGCTGGCGCCGTGGGTGCCGCGCCCGGACGATGGGTTCAGAGTGCCGGGCCCGCCCTGAATCGGCAGGTTCAGTGCGGAGAGCGACTCGATGTTGAGGAGGTGATAGATGTTGGCGTGCTGGACCCGATCCCACCGCCAGCCACCGGAATCGGGTTCACCGTGATGCTCGAGGGCGGCGGCGTAGGCCGCGGCCAGGCTGGCGGCCAGGATCGCGTCGCGACCCTCGATGACGCCCGGCGTTCGCCGATCGTCCCACCAGGGGTTCGTCGGCTGCTCCAACAAGCTGGCCGTAACGGCCGACGCGGGTGTGAAGACGCGACGCGCGGGACGCATCCCTCGCGGGTCGTCGAGAAGCTCGTCCCACAGGCGGTCGTTCAGCTCATCCATCGCCATCTCGAACAGCACCGCCCGCTCGTTCTCCGGCGTATAGCGCCGATCCCACTCGGCGAGCAGCCGCGCCGCTGCGCCAGCGTCCTCGTTCGGAGCGCCGTCATCCGACGGGCGGTGAGGGGCTCCGATGAAAAAGGGGACGAAATGATCGGCCCGGGCGCTGCCGGGATCCATCTGGTAGCGGCGCATGTCGTCGGGCGTCACGCGGTCGTTCGCCGCCAACAGCTCGTTGATCCGAATCGCCCGCCATGGCGAGGGCCAGTCGGCGCCGAGGTAGGTGGAATCGGTCCGGGGGTCGACGGGCTGCTGGTTCGCTGACGCCAGGTAGCCCTGTGCGGGATCTACCGCGCCCGGATAGCGCTCCGCAGGCCAGAACCCGATCCAGTCGGCGGCGCTGCGTGTACCGTCCCGCACGATCCGGCCGTCGTTGTCGGGCTGGAGGGGATAACGGCCCGTCGAGCGTATGGCGATGGTGCCGGTCCGGTCGGCGACCGCCATGTTCTGGGCGGGGGCACCGAACGACTCCATGGCACGCAGGTAATCGGCGACCGTCTGCGCACGGGCGGCCTCCAGCAGGGCATCCGTCGCGCCGGACCCTTCCAGGACCGTCCATCGCATCGAGAGGAGCCGATCGCGATGATCGAGGACCGGCCCGCGATGGGTAGCGAAGACCGTGTCGGTGGCCAGCGGCTCGCCGCGGCGACCACGGTAAGCTTCTTCCCGCCGCTCGAGCTCGCGCCACTCATCATCGACCCGATAGCGGCGCGGCGTTTCTGGATCGTCCACCTCCTCGACGTAGTAGTCGATCACATCGGCCCCGGTGTTGGTGAAGCTCCAGGCCACGTTGCGGTTGAACCCGATGACCACCGCGGGAACGCTGGGAATCGCCGCCCCATAGACGTCAAGCTCTCCTGGAACCACGAGATGCGCCTCGTACCAGATCGATGGCAGGGTGAGATCGAGGTGAGGATCACCGGCCAGCACCGCGTGGCCCCCGGCGGTTCGTTCCGGCGATACCGTCCAGTTGTTGCTCCCCAACACGGCGTCGGCCACGGCCGCCGCCCGAAGCCACCCGTCCCCCAGCGCGCGCTCCAGGTGATCGGCCAGCCACGCCGCACCGGAGTCCGGCTCACCCGGCGGCGGAAGGCGGGCGAAGTCGTAGCGGGGCGTCACCCGACCGTTCGGCTCGATCGGCTGCTGGATCGGGCTGTTGACCGGCAGAAGCGCGTTCGCCGCCTGCCGCCCCACCTTCTCCATGACGCGCAGCCGGGTCAGGTCGGCCTGGACGCCGTACGTCAGGTTCCAGCCCATCTGCTTGAGGAGGAAGAGCGAGTACACCGGCCTCCAGGGCGACGGCTCGACGCCGAGGAGCCGGAACTCCAGAGGATGGTCCCGCCGATCCAGGCCACCGATCCATGCGTTGACGCCCCGGGCGTAGGCATCGAGGATCCGGCGCGTCCGGGAGTCCGGATCGGTCGCCGCGAAGTCCCGTTCCGCGCTCCACGCCAGACCCAACCCTCGGATGTACCGGTCATAGCCCAGCGCGTCGGCGCCGAGAATCTCCGACAGCTGGCCGGCCGCCGACCGCCAGCGCATCTCCAGCTGGAACAACCGGTCCCGTGCCGTCACGTAGCCGAACGCGAGCGCCGCATCTTCGGCGCTGCCGGCGAAGATGTGCGGTACGCCCCGATCGTCGTACAGCACTTCGACCGGCGCATCCAGACCCGTTATAGCCGTCGACTCGACCTCCGGCATTTCGGCCACGCTGGCCACCGCCCAGACACCGTTCCACGGGTCCAGAAACGAACCCAGCGGCGGAAGCGGACCGACACGGCGGGCACCGAAGTGGGCGGCCGCCGCCAGCAGAAGCGCGGCCACCAGGCCACGGATCACCCAGCGTCGTGGCCGCTCGGCCCCCGCCCGCTCCCACCCCGTCAGCTCAATCGACACCGACCACCTCGCTCCGCCGCTCCAGCAGCATCACATCGCGCCACCTGCCGCCCAGCTTCCCCAAACGCTCGCGGCGACCCACGACCCGGAAGCCCAGCTTCTCGTGGAGCGAGACGCTCTTTTCGTTCTCGGCGAAGATCCCCGCCTGCAGCGTCCAGATTCCGGCGTCCTCCGATTCCGCGATCAGCCGCTCGAGCAACCGGGAACCGACACCCCGACCGCGGGCATCGGCGCCGACATAAACGCTGACCTCGGCCACGCCGCCGTAGACGCAGCGGTCGGACACGGGGGTGAGCGCCGCCCAGCCCAGCACCCGGTCTCCCTCCAGCGCCACCAGCCGGGCGAATTCGAGATGCGAGCGCGACCAGGCGGACCAATCGGACGCCGGTTCCGTCTCGAACGTGGCCAGGTCGGTGTCGATCCCTTCCTGGTGGATTCGACGTACGTCCTCCCAGTGTCGGCGGTCCATCGGAACGATCTCGATCATGGCCCTCAAGATCGCGTCGGGTAAGGCGCCGTCAAGACGGTGAGACGGTTGCTTCCCGGATCCGGCCGCGTACACTGTACCGGCCGCCCTCCAGCGGTGACCGAGTCGGCGGCCCGGTGGTCGGCCGGCCGCCGAGACGCGAGCGATCTTCAGCCGCGAGAGAACGAATTGCACCAACCAGACAAGCAGGATCCGGTTTGGGCCGCGTTCGAGCTGACCGATCAGCTCGCGAAACGCCAGGCCGCCGAGCAGCCCTGGTATCCCTTCCTGACCGTATCCACCATGACCGTGGGCGTCTACGAGCTGCCCGAGGCGGGCATCGATCCGCAGACGCCGCACGAGCGCGACGAGCTCTACTACGTCGTCAGCGGTCGGGCGATGCTCCGGGTAGAGAGCGATGAGGTCGAGGTCGGACCTGGCAGCATGGTCTACGTGAGAGCTCACGCCGAACATCGCTTCCACGACATCGAAGAGAAGCTCCAGGTGATCGTATTCTTCTCCACCGCCGCCCCGACAGCGGCCCCCGGTGGCTCCGACCAGTCTAGTCGCCGAGGTGCAGGTTGAGGATCGGCAGCCAGCGAAGACCGGGCGGGTTGTTGCCCGCGTAGTTCAGCAGTCCGATCTGCACACCGTGCAGCTCCCGCGCCCGGTTGTAGATGCCGATCGTCAGCCCGTGCTGCTCGTGCCGGATCCGGTTGTAGCCGGCCACCGCCAGGCCGCGTAGCTCCTCGAAATCGGTCCGGACGACCCCCAGCGATGCTCCGCGCAGATCGTCGGTTTCCACCTTGTAGCCGCCCAGCGCGAACCCCGTCAGCGAGCGTTCCGCCTCCACGGCACCCACACTCAGCGACGCGCCGCGTATCCGGCCGTCGCTGACCACCGCCAGGCCGCCCAACGTCAGGCCGTCCACCCCGCGGTTCGCGACCAGCGCCAGCCCCGCCGCCGCGATCCCCTCGATCGAGCCATCCGAGACGGCGGCCAGACCGCTCACGCTCAGCCCCGTCACATCGTCCTCCGAGACCAGCGCCAGGCCCCCCGCGCTGAGCCCTCCGATCGACCCACCCGATACGACGGCCAGCAACGACGCGTTGATCCCCGTGACGGGCCCCTCCGCCACCACGGCGAGGCCGCCGAGGTTGGCTCCGGTGACCGAGCCCTGCCCGACCAGAGCCAGAGCGGAAAGGTTGACCCCGATCAGATCGCCCTCCGTTACCGTGCCCAGGCCCGCCAGGTTGATCCCGGTCAGCGATCTCTGCGTCACCAGAGCCAGGCCGCCCAGGTTGAGACCGGTCAGCGCGCCTTCCGCCACCGTGGCCAGACCGCTCACGTTGATACCCGTCCCGTCACCCTGCGAGACCGTCGCCAGGCCGCCCAAGTTGAGACCGGTCAGCGACCCTTCGGACACGGTGGCCAAACCGCCGAGATTGATCCCGGTCTGGGCACCTTCGGAAACCAGCGCCAACCCGGCCATGTTGATCCCCGTCATCGCACCTTCGGAGACCAGCGCCAGCCCCCCGATGTTGATCCCCTCGAACGCGCCTTCCGAGATCCCGGCCAGCAGACCGAACGTGATTCCGGTGGCACGCCGTCCCGCCAGGACGGCGCCCAGGCCCACCGACACGCCATTCACATAGTCCGCCGCCGGAAACAGGCCCAGCGCCAGCCCGTTGATCGTGCCGCCAGGCGACGACATCCAGCCCTCGTCATCCCAAACATGGCGCGGACGCCAGAGCGTGAGATTGATGCCGTTGACGACGTCGAGGTCGCTGTCGCTCCAGTTGAAACGGAGCCCGTTCAGACGCTCGGAATCGCCCAATCCGAGCCCGCTGCAGTTGATCGCCAGGTTGAAGCCGCCGCCGCACCGTTGCTGCGCCACAGCGGTCGAGGTCCCGGCAGCTAAAAGAACGATCGTGACGATGAGGATTCCGGATCGCATGGCCTCAATCCCCGCGTGTATCGTGTCTTGCGGCATCGTGAAGAAAGGAATCAAGTCACCGTACGGGCGCTCGCTGTCGCCGGTTTCAGCGGCAGGTTCGGGGCGACGCTCCGGTTGGCGCGCGGTACCGACTGCGAGAAACGACACGACCGCCCCGGGCTGGCCGCGGCATCGACCCGGTGCTAGTTATAATTCAGGCTCAGGCCACCCGACGGAGCGCTGCCATGCTCGAGATAGGTCAGATCCTCTGCCCCACCGACTTCTCACGTTGCGCCACCAACGCACTGCCGCACTCCGTGCAGCTGGCAAAACGCTTCGACGCGGCGCTGCACCTGTTTCACGTCCTGGTCGTCCACGACGTCGATCCCGGGAACGCCGCGCACCCGCTACCCAACATGGAGGAGCTGTACCGGGCGCTGGAGGAGAACGCCGAGCTGGAACTGCAGCGCGCCGTCGAGCTGGAGGATGTGGCGCTCCGCACCTCCCAGCGCCGCGGCATCTCCGCCGGGGCCGGTATCCTCGAGTACGCCGAGGAGCATGACGTCGACCTCATCGTCATGGCAACTCACGGGCGACGAGGGCTGAAGAGACTGCTGCTGGGAAGCGTGGCCGAAGAGATCGTACGCCTGGCACCCTGCCCCGTCATGACGATCCCGGAATGCCACGAGAGCCCACCCGAGCCCGCCGCCGAATCGATCCTGGTCCCCGTCGATTTCTCGAGCCATGCCGGGGTCGCACTCCGCTACGCCAGCGAGCTCGCCACCCTGTACGGCGCCCGGCTTCATCTCCTCCACGTCGTCGACGAGGTCATCTACCCCGACTTCTACCCCCCCATCCTGCCCGCCGGCGGCGCGCTGACCGATGAATTGCGCGAGCGCTCCGTCGAGAAGCTCCGCCAGCTCGTCACCGATCTCGACCTGCTCCGTGAACCGACCGAACTTCATGTCCGCCCCGGACGCGCCGCTCCCGAGATCGCCGACTTCGCCGACCAGGAGGGCGTCGACCTCATCGTCATCGCCAGCCACGGCCTCACCGGCCTCAGCCACATGCTCCTCGGCAGCGTCACCGAACAGGTCGTCCGGCACGCACCATGTCCGGTATTCACCGTGAAAGCTTTTGGGAAGAAACTGATCAGGCAGAATCCGACGGCGGCGACACCGTCGCGGTGAGGGTAAACAAAGCCCACCTCCCGGTGGGCATAAGGAAAGCCCGGGTAAACCTGCCAGTCCTCGTGCGATTAGCCCCAACCATCTTTTTCCGGCAGGCTACCCGGGCTCAGTTGTTTCCACATCCGCAGACGCTGTGGCACCGTGTAAGAGATCGCGCCATACGGCGTGGACGCCCTCTCTTAGGGCACAACTCGTACCAAACGGCACCCTAAAGGCCCTAACTCCATACACAACAACGGATTACAACCCTTGACCCTCCGCCGGCGGCCTCGCGCCCGCCGAGACACCGTGCCACATGCCGGGACAGACAAACGAGCGGGGGTGGCCTCTATGCCCCGTTTTTGCCTCCGTCCAGCGCCCCCTTTTTTCTTCTCCGGCGCCCNNGGGTCCCTGTCGGGCTGTCGACCGGTCTCCAGATCGGCTCACCCGGGGCGCTAGACGTGCAACTCTATGTTAACAATAGGGTTATGTTCGTCGGGTCGGCACCGGGACACCGTGACGGGCGGTACGGCACGGAACCTTCAATAGAAAGGGCCAAGGCAGAAGGCACCGTGGCGGAGAGGATGTTTTGGCGCTCGACGCGATTACAGTCCTGGACGGGTTGTCCGATCCGGTCTTCGTCGTTTCGCAGGGAACGAAGGGCGAGGAGCCGAAGGTGGTGTTCCTGAACGCGGCCTGCGAATCGGCATTCGGGCTGGACGCGAGCCGGGCCCGGGGCCGCGAACTGAGCGAGGCGTTCGAAGGAGCGATGGACGAGGGTCTGCTGGCGTTGCTGCTCACACCAGCGAGCGAAACGCTGGCCGCTTCACTGCTGGCGGTGCGGATCGGGCTGGGGTACTGGGACGTTCGGGTGACGAGGGGAAAGGACGGGGTGACGACGGTCTATTGCATGCCATCGTCGCCGCACCAGACGGGCTGGCCGGAGCTGGTCACGGACTCGGTCGACGCGATCTGGGCGCTGGACGAGGCCGAGCGAATCACGGCGTGGAACCGGGGTGCGGAGGAGATGTTCGGTTACACCTCGGAGGAGATCGTCGGCCAGCCGGTGACGTGCCTGATCCCGAAGGACCTCATCGCGGAGCGTGAGCCGGAGCGTCTGCGGAAGGCGTTGAGGGAACTGGGGGCGGTACGAGACTACCAGACTCGTCGTCTGCGGAAAGATGGCCGCGAGGTTGAAGTGAGCATCACGCGGACGGTGACCCGTGACGGCCCGCGGAACGGCCAGGGACTCGCCAGCCTGACGATCGTGCGCGACCTGTCGACGCGACGCCAGGTCGAGCGTCAGATGATCGAGTCGGAGAAGCTGGTGACGCTGGGTCAGCTGGCGGCGAGCGTGGCGCAGGAGATCGGCGCGCCGCTGACATCGATCGGAATCGTGGTGGAGAACCTGCGGCGTGCGGACCTGGGAGACGAATACAGCAAACGGCAGCTGCAGATGGCGGCCGAGCAGCTGAGCCGTATCGCGCGCCTGACGCACGGACTCGTCGAGCTGGCGAAGCCGGGCGAGTTGCACCTGGAGCGGGTGCAGGTCCTGGAGCTGATCGATCGCGTTCTGGAGCTCCTGGGCCCCTCGATGGAGCGAGCGGGCGTGAGAGCCGAGGTGGAAGTCGGGAATGGATCAGGCGGTCCCGAGGTGATGGCCGATGCCGGTCAGCTGCAGCAGGTGTTCCTCAACGTGTTGATGAACGCGCAGCGGGCGATGGAACCGAACGGGGGTGGCAGGTTGGCGATTCGTACGGCCCTGGCGCGCGGGTTCCCGACCGTGGGTCGGCCGGTTCGGCAGATGGCCAAGATCGAGGTGACCGACGAGGGGCCGGGAATCGATCCGGCGGACATTCACTACATTTTCGCGCCGTTCTTCTCACGCTCGGGAGGCTCGGGTCTGGGGCTGGCGCTGGCGAAGCAGATCGTTCACGCCCACGGCGGCACGATCGAAGCGCGGTCGGTGCCCGGCAAGGGGGCAACTTTCACGATACTTCTACCGGTGGAATCCGATGCATGATGAGATAGCGACCCTGGAGGCCGAGGCGAAGATACTCGTCGTCGAGGACGATGAGGTTCTGCGTCAGCTTCTGATCGATGTTCTGACCGACCAGGGTTACGAGGTGGAGGCCGCGGAGACGGGCGAAGAGGGTCTCGGCACCATGGAGCAGGACGTCTTCGATGTGGTCCTGCTCGACATCAACCTGCCCGGGATGGACGGCATGGATGTCCTGCGGCTGGTTCCGGCGCGTCAACCCGACAGCCAGGTGGTGATGATGACGGCCTTCGGCACCGTGGACACCGCGGTGGAGGCGATGAAGCAGGGCGCCTTCGACTACATCAACAAGCCGTTCAGCACGGACGAGCTGGTGCTGACGATCCAGAGAGCGCTGGAAGAGAAGAACCTGAGGCGCGAGGTGGCCCAACTGCGGCAACGTGCCCGGGGTGTGGGCGGGGCGCTGCAGATCGTCGGCAAGAGTCCGGCGATCCAGCGGGTGATCGATCTGATCGCCCGCGTCGCACCGAGTCGGGCCACGGTGCTGGTCACCGGCGAAACGGGGACCGGCAAGGAGCTGGTGGCGCGGGCGATCCATCAGGCCAGCGATCGGGCCACGAAACCGTTCATGCCGATCAACTGCGCCGCGATCCCCGACAACCTGCTGGAGTCGGAGCTCTTCGGTCACATGAAGGGCGCCTTCACCGGCGCGATCCAGAACAAGAAGGGCCTGTTCGAGGAAGCCCAGGGCGGCACCGTGTTCCTCGACGAGATCAGCACCATGTCGATGTCGCTGCAGCCGAAGCTGCTTCGGGTCTTGCAGGAGTACGTGATCATGCGCGTCGGCGGCCGTCAGCCGATACCGGTCAACATCCGTCTGATCGCCGCCACCAATATCGACCTGAAGAAGCGTGTGGCCGAGGGTGACTATCGCGAGGACCTCTACTATCGTCTCAACGTCTTCCCCATCGAGGTTCCCCCGCTCCGCGACCGCCGGGAGGACATCCCGCTCCTCGCCAACTATTTCATCGGCAAGTACTCCGATCTCTACGAGGTCGAGGCGCCGAAGCTGCCGCCGCGTACGCTCGACCGGATGATGGCCTACAACTGGCCCGGCAACGTGCGTGAGCTCGAGAACGCCATCGAGCGAGCCGTGGTCCTCCACGCCAGCGGTGGTAGCGGAACCATCGGGTTCGAGCTGCCCGCCGATGCGGAGCCCGAGGGCGATGGCCAGAACATCCTCGACGAGGCGCAGAAACAGCGCTGGACGTTTGAAGATCTGGAGCGCGAGTATATCTTCCGGGTACTGGAAAGCGTGCGTTGGAAGAAGACGGAGGCGGCCGACATCCTGGGCATCGATCGACGTACCCTCTACCGCAAGCTCAAGCGTTACGAGAACGAGGGCGCCCGAACACCTGAATGAGCAATCCCAATCGCCCGCGTGAAGATCGGCTCCGTGCCCTCGTCGACGTTGGCCGCGCGATCAGCGCTTCGCTAGCGCACGGAGAAATCCTCTCACAAATCTGCCACTACGCGGTGCGGCTGCTGGACAGCGAATCCGCCGTTGTCACCGAGCGCGTCGACGCCGCGGAGGCCGGCGTCGGGCCGGTGCTGAAGGTCGTCGCCACGAGCCCCGGCGCCCGGTTGGGGCTGGGCGAGTTTCTTTCCATCGAGGGCAGCCTGAACGGCGTGGCCATCACGCAGCGGCGCACGCTGCTGATCAACAACGTCATGCAGGATGAGCGGGCCGACCACGAGATGGCGAAGAAGCTCGGTGTCCACAAAGAAGTCATCTCACCGCTCTATTACGGAGGCCGACCGCTCGGCTCGATCTTCGCTTTCAACCCGAAGGACGGACGCGATTTCGACGCGGACGACGCCGAGGTGCTCGAGGCGCTCGCCGCCCAGGCAGCGATCGCCCTGCACAATGCCCACCGCTTCGAGCGCGAAGAGCAACGCTTGCAGGAGCTGACCGCGCTCCGCCGAGCGCAGGATGAAAACGTCGATCGGCTCCAGGCCCTCGTTAGAGCCGGGATGGCACTGAATTCGACCCTCTCCCTGGATGAGGTTCTCCAGACGCTTCTCCACTCGGCACGTGAGGTGATCAGGGCGCGCTACGCGGCCCTCGGTGTGCTGGACAGCAGCGGCAAAGCCCTGTCTCGATTCCTCTACTCCGGGATGGACCCCGATACGGTCGAGCAGATTGGCCGCTGGCCCAGCGGCGGCGGTACGCTGGGGGTCATGCTGCGCGACGCGCGGACGGTCCGGTTGCGAGACCTGACCGAGCATCCCGACTACGCTGGCTTCCCGGAAGGCCATCCGCCGATGAGTTCGTTCCTGGGTGTGCCGCTGCGGATCGGCTCCCGCGTGTTCGGGAATCTCTATCTGACCGAGAAGATCGGGGCCGAGGAATTCAGCGCCGAAGACCGGGAGCTCGCCGAGCTCCTCGCCGCCCAAGCCTCGGTCGCGGTGGAGAACGCGAACCTGGCCGCCCAGCGCACCCAATTTCTGGCCATCGTCAACCACGAGATCAAGAACGCGGCCAGTGGAGTGGTCGGCTGGACCGATCGGCTCAGCAAGTTGGTGGACACGGAGTCGGATCGACGGGTCCAGGAAGGCGTCAACTACGCCTACGAGGGGGCGCAGCAGCTCCACCGCCTGGTGGTCGACCTTCTCGACCTGAGTCGCATCGAGGGACAGCAACTCCAGTTGGAAATCCACAAGGCGGATCTTCGCGCGCTGGCACGAGAGGTCGTGTCAAGCGTCAAGCCCACCGCCGAGCGACACGGGATCGAGCTTCGTACCGCCGGCCTGGACCAGCGCAGCATCGTCGAGACCGACGCCACACGAGTTCGCCAGATATTGCTCAACCTCCTGTCGAACGCCATCAAGTTCACCAAGTCCGGCGGCCATATCGAGCTGGCGCTCCAACCTTGCGAGATCGGCTGGATGGTCGTCGTTCGTGATACCGGCCCGGGCATCGATCCCGCACTCGGCGAACGCGTATTCCAGGCTTACCGCGACGGCGGCCGGTCCTCGAAGAGTGGAGCCGGGCTCGGTCTCGCCATCTCCCGGGAGCTCGCCCACCTGCTCGGCGGCGAGCTGAAGCTGATCGAGGAAGACGGACCGGGCGCCTGCTTCGCCCTCTGCCTCCCGGCCCGCGCCCCCGAGCAGCGACGGAGCCCCGGACCGTAGATCCGGCTGCCGGGTGTGGCGCCTGCGAGGGTCAAAACGGAAAAAGTCGGGTCACTATGTCCCCGGGCGCGCGGAGCGCGGGGAAGCGGCCTCTCCTCCATAAATCGTTATTCTGCAGTAGCTTAAATCGACCGGGCCGAACGGCACGATTCATCCATAGGGAGTCGCTAAGGCGATCGCCCGCAGGTCCGCAACGACGAGAGTAGTATCCACACCGAGACCGGTTGAAGTGATCAAGCGAGCCCTATTCGTGCTGACCAGCGCCGAGGCCGGCGAGCAGTTCCTGCGCGTGTTGCCGGACCTGCGAGGCATCGGTCTCAGCGACGCGACGGTACTGCACCTGCTATCGGCCGAGCCCGGTCCGGCGGAGCCGATGCCGGATTTGGCGAACTGGGTGCGGCATTTCGAGGCGGCGATCGCGAACGTGGAGTTGGCGCTGAAGCGCGGGGACCCGGTGAAGTGGATTTACGATCTGGCTCGGGTGCGGCAGATCGATCTGGTCGTGATCTCGGCGCACACCGGCGATGAGGTGTGGGACCTGGAGCGGGTATCTTCGCCGCTGCGCAGCCTGAAAATCCCCATCCTGTTTCTGCCCGACCAGCCGATCGAAGGCACCATCGGCGAGCGGGTTCTGGTAGCGATCAAGGCCCCCGACACCTTCGATCGGGTCGTCTCGCAGCTCTCCGACTGGTTCAGCCCGTCACGGATCCAGGCGGTCAGGGTCGCCAACCGTGCCGAGGCCGCTGGTCCCGAGTGCAGCGGTGTAAAACTGGTGACCGTCGCCGATGAGGGCGATGTCGCCAGTACCTTGCTCAAGCACCTGCAGCGATCGCATGCCAGCCTGCTCACGCTGCTGGCGGACGAGGAGACGAACGAAACGGCGTCTTCGCCAAACGGCATACCGGTCGTGGCTCCGATCCTGCGGGAGATCGAGCGCCCCGTCCTCATCTGGCCCTGAATTGACCCCGAGCGGCCGCCGCGTGAAGAAAGAAGCCCCGACACCGGGTCGGGGCTTCAGCGCATCCTGGGCGTCGATGGGCTAGAACGGCGTGAAGCCTGGCGAACCGAACCGCTCCATCATCAGATGCTCGGCGATCGGCCACGCGTAGGCGAGTAGGATGAGCACGACCGCGATCGGCACCCAGAGCTTGAACCGGTCCAGGATGGGCGCCTTGTCGTTCGGGCCATCCAGTGGCTCCGCGAACTCGATCGGCGGCTGTTCGCCCCGCTTCCCTGCCAGCCCGGTGCCGAGCATCACCAGCACGTAAAAGGCGGCACTCACGAACAGGAACACGCCGCCCAGCGCTGAGATGCCGGTGCCCGCTAGCCACTGATCCGCGATCTCGCTGCCGCCATAATCGAACTGGTAGATCCGACGGGGCATTCCCTTCAGTCCGGTCAGGTGGTTGGAGACCGAGAAGAGCAACATCCCCATGAACCAGAGGTACGGCTGGATTCTGGCCAGTAGCGAGAGCTCCAGCTCGCGCCCCAGGAGGCGGGGCAAGAGATAGTAGGAGATCCCCATGAACGAGAGCGCGGTCGCGGTACCTACGGTCAAATGGAAATGCCCCTGGACCCAGGCCGTGTTGTGCACCATCGCGTTCATCCCGAACGACGCGTTGATCGCGCCGCCGAAACCGCCGATCGCGAAGATGATCATCGACAGCGCGACGCTGGAGAACGCCGGATCGCCCCAGGGCAGGGCTTCCAGCCAGTCGAACCACCCTTTCTTACCCTTCAATCGGCCCGCTACCTCGAACGACGCGATCACCGTGAACGCGGTGATGAAGCTGGGAAACAGGATCCACATGGTGTTGAACGTGTGGAACAGTTTCCAGCCCGCTTTCACGCCCGGATCGAGAAACTGGTGGTGAAATCCCACCGGCGTGGACAGAAGGATGAACAGGACGAAGACCAGCCGTGCCAGCGGGTCGCTGAACAGCTTTCCGCCGGCGATCTTCGGCGCCATCGTGTACCAGATGACGTAGGCCGGGATCAGCCAGAAGTAGACCAGCGGGTGGCCGAACCACCAGAAGAGCATCCGGGCCAGGACCGGGTCGACCGTATCGGTAACGCCGAGCGACCAGGGGATGAGCAGCACCACGACCTCCACCGCCACCCCGATCGTCGCCAGAATCCAGACGACGATGGTCGCGATGTAGCCGTGCACGGGAAGCGGGGTACGCTCGTCCGGGTTCTCCCGCTTCCAGGTCAGGTAGGTGTGAACGATCACCCAGCACCAGCCCCACGATCCGATCACCAGCAGAGCCGCCCCGATGTAGAACAGCGGGTGTGCCTCGAGCGGCGGATAGAAGGTGTAAAGCACCGTGGCCTTCCCCCACAGGATCGCCCAGGCCGCCAGTACGGTACCGATGAGCGACGTCCAGAACGACGCCCAGCCCAGCCTCTTCAGCGTCACCGGTCGGCCCAGCGACCTTTCGGTCAGAGCGTAGCCGAGCCCCATGATGAAGAAGGTGGTGAAGACCAGCGCCATCAGCACGCCGTGAGCGGTGACCGACAGGTAGTACATCCGGGCGCTGCGCCACGGCAGATCGAGGTCGGCCCGGGAGAGCGCCTGCATCATCGCCATCGCGGCCGCCACCCCGAACGCCACGATGGCCACCCACAGGTTGGCCAGCGCGAGCTTGCGGGATTCGATCATCGGCCACCTCCCGTGTCCGATCCGCTCTCGACGATCAGCTTCGCTGCCATCACGTGGTGGCCCAGGCCGCAGTACTCGTTGCAGACGATCAGGTACTCGCCCGACCGGGCGAAGGTCGTGGTGAACTGGGTCACGTAGCCCGGAACGACCATGGCGTTGCCGTTCGTACCCACGATCTGGAAACCGTGAATCACATCGGGGCTCGCGATCCGGAACGTCACCGGCACCCCTCGCGGCACCCGGATCTCGTTCGGCTGGAAGGCGAACATGAACGCCTGCACGACGACCGTCGCGCTGCCGTCCGCGTGGATCGTGACACCGGGGCTGCCGAACTCCTCGTCGGCGCGGACGGTGGTCGGATCGATCGTCTCCACGTGGCTCGGCGGCTGAATCGCCTGACCGAAGAACGTGAAGCCCATCGATGCCAGAAAGACGACGATGATTCCCGCCGACGCCCACAGCCAGATCTTCTCGTAGAAATCGACCTTCATCGTCACCTCACGGGGTCAGCGCGCCGCGCGGCACGAAAACACCGAAATAGAGAATCAGCCATCCGATCGCCATCAGCAGGCCGTAGATCCCGACGATCGCCAGCGTCCCCTTGGGATGCTGACCCACCTCGGATGAGTCCTCGGAAGACGGCGCGAAACGCTCCTCGTTCACAGGTGCCTCCTGAGCGCGGTTCGGTTCAGCGCAGGCAAAACACGCGTCTGTGAGTGCTGGAAATGGTTGGGCTATGCCGGCAGATGATAGCTCAAAGAACCGCCTTGTCAACAACCATTATCAGTAGCAGGAGCGGCAGGTAGACGATCGACGCCACGAACAGACGCCTGGCCCGCTCCTCCGTGCACGCCTGCGCCAGGGCGGCGCCGTAGATCAGGAAGACGGCGCCCAGGACCAGCGCGCCCAGAAGATACATCATCCCCACCACCCCCAGCAGCGTGGGCAGGGCGCTTACGCCCAAGAGCAGGGCGATCGAGAGCAGCGCCTGCTGGCCCGTGCGGCGGCCCTGGGGATCTGAGCGACTCAGGGTGACGAGACCGCCCCGGCGATAATCCTCCCGGTAGAGCCAGCCCAGCGCCAGGAAATGGGGGACCTGCCAGAGGAAGAGGATGGCGAAGAGGGTCCAGGCGGCGGAGCCGACGGCGCCTCCAGCGGCGACCCAGCCGGCGAGGATCGGGAGCGCCCCGGGAACGGCCCCGATGAGCGTGGCCCCGGCGGTTCGCTTCTTGAGCGGCGTGTAGAGGAAGATGTAGCTGACGAGGCTCAGCGTGACGATGAGGGCCGCCTCGACGTTGACGGTCCGAGCCAGGTAGGCGATCCCCACCACCGAGATCGCCGTCGAGAAGACCAGCGCCTCGCGGGGATCGAGCCGCCCCGTGGGAAGCGGACGTCCGCGGGTGCGTTTCATGCGCGAGTCGACGTCCCTTTCCCAGTGCTGGTTCAGGGCGTTCGTGCCGCCGGCCACCAGGCCGGTTCCCAACAGCGTGTGGAACAGGAGCAGGAAGTCCAGGCCGTCGCGGGAAGCCAGATAGAAGCCCGCCGCGGTCGTGACCAGCACCAGCCGGGTGATCCCCGGCTTGGTGAGCTGCCAATAGGCCCTCAGCTTCGCGCCCACTCTCACGACGCCCGGGTCAGAAGCTCGACCAGAAGCCCGGCGTTGCCTGACGCCGAGTAGGCGATGTTTCCCGCCGGGTCGAGTACGTAGACCAGTGCCGGGTCGCATGTGTGAGACCATCGAGGAGCCCTCGTCGTGAAACGGCTGGCGGGATGGGTCGTGGCCGCAGTGCTCGCCGTGGCCGTCACCGTGTCGATCGGTTGGCTATCGCAGGTACCGTACACGGCCGAGACCGACTCGAAGGCCCTGCTGAGGCTGTCGTGGAGGATCAGAGGCGCCAAGGTACAGGAATGTCGTGCGCTGAGCGATGAAGAACGGGAACGGCTGCCGCCGCACATGCAACTGGACGAGATTTGCGGAGGTCGCGTCTCTCCCTACCATCTGTCGCTCGAAGTTGACGGTGCCCAAGTGGCCTCGGACACAGTCCGCGCCGCCGGCGCCAGGCAGGATCGGCCGATCTATGTGTACCGGGACCTGGCGCTGTCGCCAGGTAAGCACTCGATTCGGCTCGTCTTCCGCCGGCTGTCCGACTCCGCGGTCCAGCAGTCGGAGGTTCAAGGCGCCGCGCCGGCGGTCCTGGAACTGGAGTCGACCATCGATCTCGCCCCGGGCGCGATCGCGCTCGTTACCTACGACGCGGAGCGCCAACGGCTGGTCATCCGACAGGATGCGCGCTGACCTTCAGGCCGGACTCGACCCGAAGTAGGTTGGCGTCTGACCCTCCACAACGTCCCGAACCGTATTGCCCTCGAAGAAGGCCAGCAGCGGCTCACGTACCCGCTTCCAGCGCTCGTGCACGGCGCAAGCCGACGACTCCGTACACTGAGGGTTCCCCAGTAGGCAGGTCTGCTCCAACGTGTTGGGATCCAGCGGCCTGATCACCTCCGCCAGCGTGAGCTCCTCCGGGCTCACTGACAGCCGGAATCCCCCCTTGGGGCCGCGGCCCGAGGTCAGGATGCCCGCCTGGACCAGGTTGTGGAGGATCTTGGACAGGTAGTTCGCCGGCACACCGAGGCTCTCAGCCACATCGGCGGCGCGAAGCGGGGCGTCGGTATCGGCGGCGGCGATATGAAGAACGGCGCGCAGGCCGTATTCGGCGGTCTTGGATATCACGGCAAAGATGTTTCGTTCGAGTTAAGGGGCCAATCACATGAGAATCTCGAAGATTCCCACGGCCATGCAAGGTTGGCCCGGCCCGGGGCTTTCCGCCTCCCGCCGAAAGGCTGCCGGACGAGCCTTCTGGGGGCTGCCGTCTGTACCCCGACCGAGCGATCCCATAGATTAGCGTACTCCATGGAAGGCGAGGGGGCTGGGGCCAAAACCCCGTAGTCGGCCTCACAAAGAAAGGGACCGGGGGCCCAGCTGCACGTATTGTGCAGGGCTCAGCGGTTCGTTACTCAGCGGAGAACGCCCAGATGCGGAAGGACGTGGAAAAGCTGTGGCCGGAGCTGGAGTGGATCGAGGACAGCGATCTGCGTGAGCAGGTGACCCGTACATGGGTGCGGGCCTTCGAGCTGAGCCCGCTCGAGCCCGACGACCTGAACCAGATCCCGTTCACGCTGCTGATCCCCGACTGCCCGGCGACCTTCATGGAGCACAAGCGGTGCGTGGTCCACGTGGCGCGAAAGGCGGCGGAATCGATGCAGCAGTTCCTGGGACGGGCGCTCGAGATCGACCGGGATACGGTGATCGCCGGCGCGATCCTGGCCGACGTCGGCAAGCTGCTGGAATACGAAAAGGTCGACGGGGCGGCGGTGCAGAGCGACCGTGGAAAGGCGCTGCGCCATCCCTTCACCGGCGTGGCGCTGGCGATGGAGTGCGGCGTGCCGGACGAGGTCTGTCATATAATAGCGGCTCACGCCGCCGAGGGAGACCTGATCAAACGGAGCACCGAGGCGTACATCGTACACCACGCGGATTTCATGACCTATCTGCCGTTCAAGAATCTATGATGCACGCATAAACACAGGAGCGAGCGTGTCTGACACCATTACCGCGACGATGGCTCGATGGGCCGCCGACCTGAGCTACGCCGACATCAGCGATCGAGCCCTACACGAAGCCAAACGCTACCTTCTCGACTCGCTGGGCTGCGCGTTCGGCGGCTACCGGCAGGAGGACGCTCTCATCGCCCTGGAGGTGCTGGACGAGGTCGGAGGTTCGGGACCCGCTACCATCCTGGGCAGCGGCGCGAAGACCGACGTGGTTTCCGCCGCCCTCGCCAACGCCCTGATGGTCCGGGTGATGGACTATAATGACATCTACTGGCAGCAGGATCCATCGCACCCTTCCGACATCATGCCGGCGGCGATCGCCTGCGGCGAGCGTCAAGGCACTGGCGGTGAGGAGTTGATCGTCGGGATCGTGCTGGGCCACGAGTTCGAGATGCGGCTCTGCGAGGCCGCCTTCCCCGGCATCCGCGAGCGCGGCTGGCATCACGCGACGCTCACCGCGTTCGTCGCCCCGATCGTCGCCGGGCGGACACTGGGCCTCTCCTGGGAGCAGATCCAGCACGCCATCGGCATCTCCGCCTCGCATCACTGCACGCTGGGCGCGGTCACCGCCGGCAAGCTGACGATGATGAAGAACACCGTCGATCCGATGGCCACCCAGGCCGGCGTGCTGGCGGCGCTGCTGGCCGAGAAGGGCTACACGGGGCCCGAGCACGTCATCGACGGCAAGGAAGGTCTGGTCCACTGTCTCGGGCCCGAGTGGAAGCTCGAGATCCTGACCGACGGGTTGGGCGATGAATGGCGGATCGAGCGCTGCGGGATGAAGGCCTTCCCCACCGAAGCCCTCACCCACGCACCGATCTCCGCCGTGCTCAAGATCGTGCAGGAGAACGATATCGCTCCCGGCGACATCGAACGGGTCCGCATCCGCTCGCTGGCCCGGGCCGCGGACATCCTGGCCGACCCCAGCAAGTACGACCCGCGCACCAAGGAGACCGCGGACCACAGCCTCCCCTACGTCATCGCGGCGGCGATCGTGGACCGCCAGGTCACGCCCGCCCAGTTCGAGCCGGAGAAGATCATGGATCCAGAGATCCGGGCGCAGCTCGAGAAGGTCGAGGTGGTGGCCGACCCCGAGATCGAGGCCGTCTTCCCCAAGCTGCAGCGGGTCATCGTCACCGTGCACACCGGCGACGGCCGCGAGATCACCGAACAGCTCGACTATCCGAAGGGCGACCCGCGCAACCCGCTCAGCGATGAGGAGATCGAAGAGAAGTTCGACGCCCTCGCCGGTCCCGTGCTCTCGGAGAAGGCACGAGCACGGCTCAAGGACGCGGTCTGGAAGCTGGAGGAGATGGAGTCGGTGTCCGAGTTGATGGAGATGTGCCGGTCGGACGTCGGGTAGGTCGGTGGGTTGGAGGATAGTACGTTAGTACGTTGGTGCGTTAGTGTTGAGTGGGCGAATCCACTTTCGAGTCTGTAGGTGGTCGAGACACTAACGCACCAACGCACTAACGCACGAACAAACCAACGCACCTGACGATGCAAGAGGAGCACTCAGACGACATGGGACAGACCGTAGTCGAGAAGATCTGCCAGGCACACATGACCGAGGGCCCTGAGCGGCCGCTGCGGACCGGTGACGTGGTATCGCTACGTCCGCGGCATGTGATGACCCACGACAACACCTGGCCCGTGATGCAGAAGTTCCGGGCCATCGGCGCCTCGCAGATCCGTGACCCCAAGCAGGCAGTATTCGCCATCGATCACGACATCCAGAACGTGTCGGAGAGCAACCTCAAAAAGTACGCGGAGATCGAGTCGTTCGCCAAGGAACAGGGCGTGGACTTCTACCCCGCCGGGACCGGGATCAGCCATCAGATCATGGTGTCCCAGGGCTACGTCGTGCCCGGCGCCCTGGTCGTCGGCTCGGACTCCCACTCCAACATGTACGGGGCGCTGGGCGCGGTGGGCACGCCGGTCGTGCGCACCGACGCGGCGGCGATCTGGGCGACCGGCGAGTTCTGGTGGCAGATCCCCCGCACGGTGCAGGTCGTATTGAGCGGCGAGCTGGCCGAGGGAGCCACCGGCAAGGACGTGATCATCACGCTCTGCGGCCTCTACAACCAGGGCGAAGCGTTGAATGCGGCTGTGGAGTTCAGCGGCCCGGGCGTGGCGAAGCTCCGCATGGACGAGCGGATGGCGATCTCCAACATGACCACCGAGTGGGGCGCGCTGGTCGGCTGGTTCCCGGCCGACGAGGTCACGCTCGAGTACCTGAGGAAGCGCAAGAAGCTGCTGGAAGCGAAGAACGTCGAGCGCTTCACTGACGAAGAGCTCGCCGCCTGGGCCGCCGATCCACCCGGGCCCGACGAGGACGCCGCTTACGCCGCCCGCATCGAGCTGCCCCTGAGCGAAGTCACCCCCCACGTGTCGGGACCCGACACCGTGCAGGTGATGCACTCGCTGACCGAGATCGAATCCGAGAAGATCCCGATCCAAAAGGCTTACCTGGTGAGCTGCGTCAACAGCCGCTACGAGGATCTCGAGGCGGCGGCGGCCGTGATGCGCGGCAAGAACGTGGCCGACGGGGTGGAGATGTACGTGGCAGCCGCCAGCGCCGAGGACCAGCAGGCCGCGGAAGAGAGCGGCGCCTGGGGCACCCTGCTGGAGGCCGGGGCCAAGCCGCTGCCGCCTGGCTGCGGTCCATGCATCGGACTCGGCGCCGGCACCCTGGAACCCGGCGAGGTCGGCATCTCGGCGACCAACCGAAACTTCAAAGGCCGCATGGGCTCCCGCGACGCCCAGGCCTACCTCGGCAGCCCCGAGGTCGTGGCCGCATCCGCGGTCGCCGGCTACATCACCGGCCCGAGCCCCGCCGACGGCAGCGAGCCACCGTATCGCTTCGAGCCCCTGAAGAAGGCCGCCAGGCCGGCGCCCGAGAAAGTGGAGATCCGCGAAGGCTTCCCCGAAGGGGTGAGCGGCCGGCTGGTCTTCCTCCCCGCGGACAACCTGAACACCGACGGCATCTACGGTAAGGACTACACCTACCGCGACCTCAGCCGGGAGGAGATGGCCGAAGTCGTCATGGCGAACTACGACCCGCAGTTCGTTAAGCGGGTCGAGCCGGGGGATGTGCTGGTCGGCGGCTACAACTTCGGGACCGGCTCGAGTCGGGAGCAGGCGGCCACCGCGCTGCAGGCGGCGGGCATCCCGCTGGTCATCGCGGGGAGCTTCTCCCAGACCTATCTGCGGAACGCGTTCAACAACGGCTTCATCTGCATCGAGTGCCCCGACCTGGTCGACCGGCTACGCGACGACCTGTCCGACCGGGTGGAGGCGGGCGACGCGACGATCATCCCGGGGGACGAGCTCAAGGTCGATTTTGCCAACAGCACGGTGGCCTACCGGGACGCGAGCTTCGATTTTCCAGCTCTCGGGTCCGTGCCGCAATCGCTGGTCGTTGTCGGCGGAATAGAGAACCTGGTGAAGAAGAAGCTGGGGCTGTAAAAGACGGTGTGCAGTTTGCGGTGCGTCGGTGCGCAGTGGAAGGCCAACGCACTAACNNGTCGGCTTCGACGCCGACTACGTGCACGCCGATATCGGCTGGGAATGCTGGGTCAACGAAGGGAACCCGCTGCCCGACGACACGATCAAGCTGTTACAGAAACACAAGCTCGGCCTGTTCGGGGCCATAACCTCGAAGCCGAAGGCGGAAGCGGCGAAGGAGCTGAGGCCCGAGCTCCAGGACAAGGGCTTCGTCTATTACAGCCCGATCGTCGGGCTGCGCCAGCAGTTCAACCTCGACATCTGCATTCGGCCCTGCCGCTCCTTTCCCGGCAACCCGCTGAATTTCATCCGCAAGAAGGGCGGAGGCGGCTTCGAGGAGCCGAAGGTCGACGCGGTCATCTTCCGACAGAACACCGAGGGGCTGTACGCGGGGATCGAGTGGACGGATCCGCCGGAGAGAGTTCGAACCGCGCTGGCGACGCACCCTAAGTTCAAGGCGTTCGAGAAGGTACCCAACACCGAGATCGCCATCTCGACGCGCGTCTTCACTCGCAACGCCTGCCGCCGGATCGTCACGGCGGCCTTCGAGTACGCGAAGAAGCACGGCTACCCGTCGGTGACCATCTGCGAGAAGCCGAACGTGCTCCGTGAGACGTCCGGCATGATGGAGGAGGTCGCCCGGGGAGTTCATGCCGACTTTCCCGACATCCAGCTCTGGTCGACCAACATCGACGCCCAGATGATGTGGCTGACCAAGAACCCCGAGGACTACGGGGTGATCGTCGCCGGCAACATGTTCGGCGACATCGTCTCCGACGCCTTCGCCGGCCTGGTCGGCGGCCTCGGCTTCGCCTGCTCCGCCAACATCGGCGACGAGGTCGCCGTGTTCGAGCCCACCCACGGCTCGGCGCCCAAGTACGAGAAGCTCGATCCGTCCATCGTCAATCCGATCGCCATGATCCTGAGCGCCGCCATGATGCTCGACCACATCGGGGCCACCGACGAGGCGGAAGCTGTGCGCACGGCCATCGCCGGCGTCGTCGAGGAGGGCCAGGTCCGCACCTATGACATGATGCGGATGCCCGGCGGCGCGGATGCGATCTCGAACGGCGCGGCCACGACCACCCAGGTCACCGACGCGATCATCGAGCGGCTGGGATGAGGAGGTAACGCATGGCCGGCAAAGCCACAGCCAGCGGGCGCGGCGAAGCGGGTCCGGTCGGCGACGACGTGCGCTCCGACCTGCACGTCACGCTGGAGCGTACCGGATCCGGCGGTCGGGCGTACGAGCTGCGGTCCAAGGTCGAGAGCATGTACGGCGACTCGATCCGCGACAGCGCGGAGGCGGTGCTTTCGGCGCTCGACGTGGAGAACGCCCGGGTCGAGATCGACGACAAAGGCGCCCTGCCCTTCACCATCGCCGCCCGGGTCGAGGCGGCGGCGCGGCAGGCCGGTGCCGACGGCACGGGCGATCCTCGCCCCGAACGCCGGGTGAGCCGTGCCGGTCCCACGCCCCGCGACCGGCTGCGGCGTTCGCGCCTCTACCTGCCGGGGAACCAGCCGAAGCTCTTCGTCAACGCCGGCATCCATCGGCCCGACGCCGTGATCCTCGATCTCGAGGACTCGGTTCACCCCGACGAGAAGGACGGCGCGCGGCTCCTGGTGCGGAACGCGCTGCGCTGCGTCGATTTCATGGGCGCCGAGCGGATGGTCCGCATCAACCAGCTGCCGCTGGGCTTCGAGGACCTGAAGGCCGTGGTTCCCGAGGGACCCGACCTGATCCTCATCCCGAAGGTCGAGGATGGGGAGCAGGTCGCCCGGGTGGACGAGCGGATCCGCGGCATACGCTCCCAGGACGGCGACGGCCACGACATCTGGCTGATGCCGATCCTCGAGTCGGCGCTCGGGATCGAGAACGCCTTCGCCATCGCGACCGCCGCGGAGACCGTGGTCGCGCTGACCATCGGGCTCGAGGACTTCACCGCCGACCTTGGCGTCGTGAAGACGCAGGAAGGGGCCGAGTCGCTCTACGCCCGCAGCCGCCTGGTGAACGCGGCCCGGGCCGCCCGGATTCAGGCCATCGATTCGGTCTACGGAGATGTGGGAAACGTGGAGGGGCTGATGGAATGGGCCGCGCGCTCCCGGGCCCTCGGCTTCGAGGGGATGGGCTGCATCCACCCGCGGCAGATCGAGCCGATCCATGACGCCTTCGCGCCCTCTGAACAGGAGATCGAGAAGGCCCTCAAGATCGTCGCGGCCTTCGAGGAGGCGCAGGCGAAGGGGCTGGGCGTCGTCCGCCTCGGCACGAAGATGATCGATCCGCCGGTGGTGCTGCGGGCGCAGCGTTTGGTCCAGAACGCACGCCGCATGGGGAAGATTCGGTAGTGGGTGGTGGGTAGTGGGTAGTGAGTAGTGGGTAGTGGGTGGTGGGTGGTGGCTAGTGCGTTGGAAGTGGGACGTTGGATGTTGGATGTTGGATGTTGGATGTTCAGCCCGTGACACTCACTGATATGACCAAGAACGCGAAACTCGTCCAAAACGCCGTCGGCCGCCGCGTTCCGACGGTCGTCAACGGCAAGGACCAGGTGCCCTTCCAGGGGATCGGCGCCTACGAGGCCGAAGGTTCGAAAGGCGCGCCGCCCATCCGCTCCTGCCGCGACTACCCGGAGGACGGCGACAAGCGGGTCCCCGACCTGAGGACGGCGCTCGAGCGGTGCGGGCTCCGCGACGGGATGACCATCTCCACCCACCATCACTTGCGCAACGGCGATGCCGTGGCTCTGCAGGCGCTGGACGCCGCTGCCGAGCTCGGCGCCAAAGACCTCATGTGGTTCCCCAGCGCGTCGTTCCCGTGCCACGCACCGGTGATCGACCTCATGGACCGCGGCGTCGTCCACCACATCGAGGGGAGCATGAACGGTCCGCTGGGCCGGTACTGCTCCGAGGGAAAGATGCGGGGGATGGGCGTGCTGCGCTCGCACGGCGGCCGCTGGCAGGCCATCCAGGACGGCGAGGTCCACATCGACATCGCGGTGATCGCCGCACCCACCGCCGACGCCTTCGGCAACGCCGACGGCTCCCACGGGCCCTCCGCCTGCGGATCCCTCGGCTTCGCACTCGCCGACTCCATCTACGCCGACCACGTCATCGTCGTGACCGACAACCTGGTGCCCTTCCCCTGCATCCCGTGGCAGATCCAGGGCAACAACGTCGACTACGTGGTCGAGGTCGACTCGATCGGCGACCCGTCGAAGATCGTCTCCGGCACCACGCAGATCACCCGCAGCCCCGACCGCCTGCTCATCGCCGAGTACGTGGCCCGCTTTCTGAAGGAGGCCGGGATCATGCGCGACGGCTTCTCCTTCCAAGCCGGAGCCGGTGGCATCGCCCTCGCTTTCGTCGAGTTCTTGAAGAAGATGATGAAAGAGGCCGGGGTGAAGGCCCGCTTCGTCCGTGGCGGCTCGACCCAGTACCTGGTCGAGCTGTTGAACGAAGGGCTCACCGACTACATCCTCGATGGCCAGACCTTCGACCTCGCCGCGGTCTCCTCGATCGCCTCGAACCCGCGGCACGTGCCCACCTCGCCGTTCACCTCCTACAACTACCACGGCAAGGGCAACTTCGCCTCGATGGTCGACGCCGTCGTGCTCGGCGCCACCGAGGTCGACGTCAACTTCAACGCCAACGTCAACACCCACTCCGACGGCGTCCTGCTGCACGGGATCGGCGGCTGGCAGAACTGCCTGTTCAGCGGCTGCACGATCCTGGCCGTCCCTGCCTTCCGCGACCGCATCCCCGTGCTCGTCGACGAGGTGACCACCATGACCGGACCCGGCGAGCTGATCGACGTGGTCGCCACCGAGCGGGGCATCGCCATCAACCCGCGGCGCACCGATCTGATCGAGGCGCTCGAGGGATCCGACCTGCCGATCCGCCCCATCGAGGAGATCAAGCGCGAGATCGACGAGCTCGTGGGCGGCGCGCCGGGCCCGGCCCGCTTGACCGACGAGCCCGTGGCCGTGATCAAGTGGGTGGACGGGACGGTTCTGGATACGGTGTGGAAGCTGGCGGAATAGTCGATCGGTGGGTTGGTAGGTTGGTGACTTGTTGACACGTGCGGCCGGACACCCTATGAGCTAGCGATACCCCAACCTGCTAACCCATCAATCCACCACCCCAGCGACCCGATGCAGATCGATAGGATAGCGTCGATCATCACCGCCGCCGGCTCTGCCGGCCATGAAGCGTTGCTGGAGCCGGAAGGCTTCAAGTTATTGCAGTTACTGGAGATCGACTACCCCAACTACAGCTTCGTAGAGGGGCCCGACCGCTTCAACTCGGCCGATCTGGCGGGGCTCGCCGGCGACCGCGTCGTGGTTAAAGTCGTTTCGCCCGAGATCCCCCATAAGAGCGACGTGGGTGGCGTGGTCACCGTTCCTCGAGAGGCCTCGGCGGTGCGCGCGACGATCGAGGAGATGGAACGGGCCTTCGCCGACCGGGACGTGCGGGGGTACCTGATCCAGGAGCGGGTGAACTACGACCCCGCCCTGGGCAGCGAGCTGCTGTTCGGCGTCCGCTGGACCGATGACTTCGGACCCGTGGTCGTGTTCGGAGCCGGCGGCGTTTACAGCGAGTTTCTGGCGCGAAACTTCCATCCGGGGCGGGAGCTAGCCCTGGCGACGCCAGCTGGACTGGACGAGACGGGGATCGGGGCCCGGCTCGAGGACGTCGCGATCACCTCGCTGGTTACCGGCCGCCTCCGGGGTCAGGCGCCGCGGATCGAGCTCGAGGCGCTGGTCTCCACCTTCGCGAAGTTCGCCGAGCTTGCCAGACAAGCCGTGCCCGACCTCATCTACGAACTCGAGGTCAACCCTTTCGTCGTGACAGATGGCCAACTGGTGGCGCTCGACGTGCTGGTACGCCGTGGGCGCACGCCGCCCACCCCGCGGCGGCCGCGCCCGAGTCAGAAGCTGGCCCGGCTGCTCCGCCCTTCTTCGATCGCCCTGGTGGGGGTATCGGAACGAATGAACCCCGGGCGTGTCATCCTCGACAATATCCTTCGGGCCGGGTTCGACCCGGATCGTGTCTACGTGGTCAAGCCGGACGAAGAATCCATCGCTGGTTGCCGTTGTTATCCGGACATCGCTTCCCTGCCGGCGAGCTGCGACCTGCTCGTATTGGCTGTCGCCGCAGAGCAGGTCCCCGATCTCCTGGCTCAGTCGATCGACGCACGAAAGGCCGAGAGCGTCATCGTGATACCCGGCGGCATGGACGAGACCGAGGGGGGCGACGCGGTGGCCGCGCGAATCGAGACGTTGATCGACCAGGCCCGCGCCAGCGAGGCGGGCGACGGCGGACCCGTGATCAACGGCGGCAACTGTCTGGGCGTCCGGTCCGAGCCTGGCGGTTATGACGCCACCTTCATCCCCAAGTACAAGCTACCACCTGATGAAAGGAGCCATCAGGTGGCACTCATCTCCGCCAGCGGCGCCTTCGGCGTGGCGAAGACGAGCAAGTTCGGTTTCAACCCGCGATTCTCTATCTCGATTGGCAACCAGATCGACCTGACCATCGGCGACTACCTCGACTATCTGAAAGATGACCCTGGTTGCGAGATCTTCGCGATTTACGCCGAGGGCTTCAAGCCGCTGGATGGTCTGGCGTTCCTCGAAGCGGCGCGCGAGATCACCAGCTCTGGCAGGACCGTGATCCTCTACCGAGCCGGGCGGACCGCAGAGGGCGCCCGGGCCTCGGCCAGCCACACGGCGGCGATCGCCGGCGATTACGCCGTGACTCGGGAACTCGCGCGGGCCGCCGGCGTTCTGGTCTGTGAGACCTTGGAAGAGTTCGACGATCTCGTGAAGCTGGCCGCACTCCTGGGTTCGAAGCCGGTCGCCGGGCTCCGTTTGGGCGCTCTTTCCAACGCCGGGTTCGAGTGCGTGGCGATGGCCGACCACCTGGGGGACCTCGAGCTTGCGCACTACGGTTCAGCCACCATAGCTGCCCTGCGGAGGCTTCTCGAGCGGCAGCGGCTGGCCGAAATCGTCGATGTCCGCAACCCGGCAGACGTGACGCCGATACTGGACGACGCCGCTTTCGCGGAGGCGGCACGGATCGTGCTTTGCGACGAGAACGTGGATGTCGGGCTCATCGGTTGCGTACCCCTCACGCCAGCGCTCGAAACCCTGTCCACGGCCGACTCACACCGCGAGGACGTCTCCTCCGGCGCGTCGGTGGCCCGGCGGCTGATCGAGCTCGAGGGCGCTATCGAGAAACCTTGGGTCGCGGTCGTGGACGGCGGCGCCATGTTCGACGACATGGCGAACTTGCTGGAGACCAACGGTGTGCCGACGTTTCGATCTGCAGACAGGGCGCTGCGCGCCCTCGGTCGCTATTGCCGTGAACGTACCCGCTCCGGCCAGCCGTCGAGTTGCTGATCACCCTCGAGATTGTACTATTCAACGGGCCACCGACGGAGGCAGGAAACCACTGGAAGAGGAATCGACATGGCAGATAACGGCCTGATGTATTCGAAGGCCAGAATTCCTTACGGGACGTGGGGCAGCAGCTACTTCCCGGCCTGGCAGACGTCAGCGCTGGCGGAGGTGAATATCGGTCAGTTCGCCGGCGAAGCGATGAACCGGATCCTCGGCCTGAGGAAGGTCCCGACGACCGAGCTCGATTACCTGGTCATCGGCTCGACGATCCCCTGGCACTGGAAGTTCTGGAACGCGCCGCTGGTGGCGAGCTGCATGGGACACCGCATTCCCGGCTACCACGTCGAGCAGGCGTGCGCCACCGGCCTCCAGGCCACGCTGCTGGCCGGGAACGAGGTCGAGGCTGGCGCCTACGACGTGGTCGGGGTCCTCACCTTCGACCGCACCAGCGACTCGCCGGTGGGCGTCTTCCCCGAGCGCCGCGCCCACGAGCGCACCCAGGCGATCGCCGACGTCTGGGACAACTTCGGCTTCGACCCCGCCACCGGTAACGCGATGATCACCGCCGCCGGCATCACGGCCCGCAAGTACAGGGTCGACCGCAAAGAGACCGACGAGCTGGCACTCTACCGCCACCAGCAGTACTTCGACGCGAAAGAGTCGGGGTTCCTCGACCGCGTTCTGGTCCCACTCGACCTGCTGAACGTGCAGGGCCGACCGTTGGGCCGGGTCGACGACGATCTGGGCGTCCGCAAGCTGACGCCCGGCGGCCTGCGCGCCATGCGGGAGCTCGACACGACCGTGACCTCGGGCACGCAGACCCACGCCTCCGACGGCATGGCCTGCCTGCTGGTGACGAACGAGGCAAGGGCGAAGGAGCTGAGCCCGCGTCCCGAGATCGACATCCGCTTCGTGGCCAAGACCGAGGTGCGCACGCACCCGAGCCTGATGCCCGAGGCGCCGGTCTTCGCGACGCAGAAGCTGCTGGAGATGACCGGTCTGTCGATGGACGACATCGCCGTGGTCAAGAATCACAATCCCTTCGCGGTGAACGACGTCATCTTCGCCCGGGTCCTCGACTACGACTGGCGCGAGATGAACAAGACCGGCTGCTCGCTGGTCTGGGGTCACCCGCAGGGGCCGACGCTGACTCGAATTCTGATCGAGGCACTGGAAGAGGCGGTGGAGCTGGGTGGCGGCTACGTGCTGGTGTTCGGCTGTGCCGCCGGCGACATCGGAATCGCCTCGATCCTCAAGGTTGCGTAGGGAGAACGGGCCATCATGACCCAGGTACTCAGGCAAGCCACCCTCGATACGATCGGGCTGGGAAGCGTTATCGACATCTTCGCCGGTGGAAAATTGCCGGTGACTGCCGGCGATACCGTCGATCACGTCTTCGGCTCCGGTGAAGACCGGGGCTCGCTGGTCATCTCCGGCGCCAACGGCATAGTCGGGGCTGGCAAGACGGCCCAGCTGGGCTCCCGGCTGGCGCCATACGACGTCACGCTCGTGGCCCTCGACTTCCCCGGCGCCCCCGACGGGATCGGCAAGCAGTATCCCGGCCTAGTCCGCGCCTTCGGTCAGGAGGGCGCCGCCGAGATCATGAGCAACATCGTCCGGCTCAACTACGACGGCCGCGAGCTGCCCGACGAGCTCTATCGTTTCCGGCCTCGCTTCCTGCTCGAGGCGATCCCGGAGATCCTCGAGATCAAGAGGGCCCACTACGAGATCTTCCGCGAAGCGTTCCCGGAGATCGAGATCCGCTCGGTGACGTCGGGCTTCCCCAGCTCCGAGCTGGGCGTCGGCATCGCCCACCCGGCCTTCCCCCACGAGATCAACAAGGTCTGGGAGATCGTCGAGCCCGAGCCGTCCGACATCACCCAGCTGCTCTGGGCGCTGGGTCTGATCCCGCTCCCGGTGAGCGACCACTGGTCGTTCATCCTCGACGTCCTCTTCTGCGGCGTCACGCTGGCCGCCAACCGCTATCACCGGGCCAGCAACATGCCCTTCTGGAAGGTCGACAAGTTCGCCCGCAAGCTGTTGGGACCGAACCCGTTCCGCGCCCACGACGCCATCGGCACCAGGGGCGCCACCTTCCTCACCTGGTCGTGCCTCCACCATCTCAGCGAGAAATACGGCGAGCTGTTCACGCCGACGCCGGAGATGGAGGAGCGCAAGGAGACGGGCCAGAGCTGGTACCCGCCGAACCACTTCCGCCCGCTGGTCGACTGGTCGCTGGACGAAGACGGCTTCGAGGAGTTCCGCGCCTGGCTGCTCGGGCCGATGATCCAGATGACGAGCCTGATGCTGTGCGAGAACCGGGGCCACCTGTCGCACATGAACGCCATCGGCGAGCTCTGCGCCCAGTTCCGGCGCGGCATCCTGGCCGTGATCCGGGATCTGGGGCCCGAGCGCGCTATCGAACTGGTCGAAGCGTACCACCAACGGCATCCCGAAGCAGGCAAAGCCGCCTGGTTCCCCGACAGCTTCGCGCGCATCGATAGCCCGGAGTGGCAGCAGCTCTACGTCAACGCCGAGCACGACGGCACGGTCGGCGTGGTCACCATCAGCCGCGAGAGCTACAACTGGGACGTCGACGCCGAGCTCAACCGGGCGATCGACTGGCTGAAGCAGGAAGGCATCGACCGGGTCATCCTGACCGGCGACTTCCACCTCTCCACCCAGCTGGTCGGCGCCGACACCAGCGCCATCTACCCGGCGCTCGAGGACGTGGAGGAAGGGCTGCGCATCACGAACGGCTGGTCACGCACCGCCCGACGACTCGCCGACGACTTCGAGGTCTCGGTCGGCTTCGTGAACGGCAAGCGCTGCCTGGGCGGCATGCTCGAGCTGCTGGTCCACTGCCACTACCTGGTGACGGTCGACGACGCCTCGCTGGGCTTTCCCGAGGTCACGCTCCCCATCGTGCCGGGCGTCGAAGGCTGCCACTGGACCTTCCGCAAGGCGAACCCCGCCGATTGGCCGCAGCTGCTCCAGCTGCTCCTCACCGGCCGGTCCATCGCCGCGGCCGACGCCGTCGGCTGGCTGATCGATTACGCCGGCCCGTTGGAGGACGCGCTCCAGACTGCCTGGAAGATCGCCACCTCCGGCGACCACGGTATCGAGCCGCGGGAGCTGGCGAAGAGCGCGCTGGAGGGCGTGCGCGTCGAGGTAACCGGCCTGCCGCCGGCCCCGACACCGGAATCGGAGAAGGGCCGGGCCGCGATCGTCGCTTGCGTCCGCGACGCCTGCAGCGTGAGCCTGGACGAGGCGATCGCGGTGCAGTCGCGGCACGCCGCCGACTTCATCGCCTCGCCCCCCTGCCGCAACGGCGCCATCGGCAGTGACTACGCCAGGACGATGCGCGTTTGACGGCATGATCGCGACGCGGACCTGCACTCGGGACCGCACCGCTGCTCGCCATAGCCGCGGCGGAACCGACGACGCAGGAGCTGTGTATCCAGCACGGTAGGCCCGCCGATTTTGCCCCACCGCTATTTTTTCCGTTCTGGCTCCACGCCCGACGTTTCCATCATACGTGTCGCTCACTCGCCGGCGCCTGCAGCAGCCTGAGTGACTGGTATTGAGCAAGAGGTTCTGAGTGTCGCTGATTCCGCGAGATCTGCGTATCGCCTTCCGAGCCCACCGCGGTGGACGCGTTGTGCAACTGATCGCGATCTTCTCGCTAGCGCTGGGGATCGCTGGGAACGCGGTGGTGTTCAGCATCGTCGATGCCCTCCTTTTCAGGCCGCTTCCCTACCCCGATGCCGACCGAATCCTCATACTCGGCGAGCGTGAGGCGGATCAGCCCGACCTGGCCATCCTTACGCTGACCAGCTCGCTCGCCACATGGGCGGATTACCGTGAGCAAAGTCAAACTCTCATCGACTGGGCGGCATTCAAGCCGAAGTCTCGCAGTCTTTCCAGAGGCGATGGCGCGGTTCCGGTCACTACCGGGGCCGTCACGCCGAGCTTCTTTCGGGTGCTGGGCGCAAATGCGGTCCGCGGCCGCTTGTTCACGGAGTCCGACGGTGTAGTCGGCGGCCCGAAACTGGCTCTGTTGAGTTGGGAGTTCTGGCAATCCAGCATGGACCCCGGGGAGGACCCCGTCGGAACGGTGTTGACCCTGGACGGCGAACCGCACGAAGTAGTCGGCGTCCTTGCCGAGGGTTTCGAGTTCATCGTACCGGACCTGGACATCTGGCTTCCCTTGCAGCAAGACCCCTACGCAACGGCACGCTACAGCAGAAATGTCGTCTCGGTCGCACGCATGAAGCCCGACGTGACGATGGCGGAAGTCGAGGCCGAAGTGGAGCTCATCGCGGAACGAATCGAGCGCGAGCATCCCGCAACCCGTGGCGACTGGACCGTGCAGGCGCTCAACCTGCGCACAGAGATCCCGGACACTCAGAGCCGCCTGTACGTGGCGATTCTTCAGGGCGCCGTATTCCTGGTCCTCCTCATCGCCTGCGCGAACATCGCGATCCTGTTGCTGGCATGGAGCCAGGAGCGCCGGCGTGAGATCGCGCTGCGCACGGCGCTCGGTGCCGGGCCGCTGCGCATCTTCCTGCAGCTTACCCGTGAGAGCCTGGTCATGGCCGCCGTCGGCGGCATCGCCGGCCTCACCCTGGCGGCCGCGGGGATTCGGTTCGTCGCCCACCTGTACACGAGCTCGGTGATACCGCGCATGTGGCGACCGTCGCTCGACACGAACGTTCTGCTGTTCATCGTCGGAGTAACGGTCCTCTCGGGTCTCGTGTTCGGGCTCTTTCCGGCACTACAGAGCGTCCGAGCGAACCAGGTTGACGCCCTCAAGGAAGGCGGGGCCGTCGGGTTCTCAGGCGGCCGACGGCAGGGACGGGCTCGCGCGGGTCTGGTGATCGCCGAGATCGCGCTCTCGCTGGTGGCCTTGGGAACCGGCAGTGTCCTGGTCCAGAGCTTTCTGAGCCTCAAGAACCGTGACCCGGGTTTCGAGGCGAGCGGTCTGTTGACCGTACGGTTCACGCTTCCGACGTGGAAGTACGAAGCTGCGACGACCGGCCGGGTCGTAATGGACCAGATCAGGGAGAGGGCGGCAGCTCTGCCGGGCGTCGAGTCGGCGGCACTGACGACCGCCTTGCCACAGGACCTCTTCCCGTCCACCGATACCTTCCGCATCGAGGGCCTGTCCGTCCAGGGCGAACTCGGAACCCCTCGGGCCGTTTCCCTCCGCGTGTCACCCGAGTACCTACAGACGTTCGGCGTACGGCTCTTGCAAGGCCGCTTCTTCGACAGATCGGACCGCGCGGACGGCTCGGCGATGGCCGTAATCAATCGGAGCATGGCAGAGAGCCGCTTCCCGGACGAGGATCCAATCGGTCACTACCTCTCGATTCGCGGCGAGTCTCGAGAGATCGTCGGCGTGGCCGCTGATGTTTGGCAGGCGTTAATGGGAGGCGCGAGCGGAGGGTTCGAGGAGACCGTTTACACGCCTCTCGCCCAGGACCCCCCGGGACGTGCCTACCTGGTGGTTCGTGCGACCCGCCGGCCACGGGCCCTGACGGAATCCATCCGACGAGAGACCGCGAGGATCGACCCGGACGTGACGATCCACACAGTCGAGACGATGAAGGAATACGCCAACAAGTACACCGTCGGTTTCGACATCTTCAGCGCGATCTTCGGGTGCTTTGGCATCTTCGCCTTGCTGTTGGCGTCTCTGGGCACCTATGGCGTCGTCTCGTACTCGGTGGCGCAGAGGAATCACGAGATCGGTGTGCGTATGGCGATGGGTGGCCAGGCCCGCGATGTGGTCCGGATGATCGCCATGCACGGCGTCAAGGTGTCGATCCTCGGCCTGCTCGTTGGCGCGTTCCTACTTGTCCCGATGGTGGCCGTTATCGGCTCGGTGCTGGTGGACCTGGCATTGGCACCGATCGAGCCGCTTACCTTGATCGCGATGGCCGTCTTCCTTTTCGGGGTCACGGTAGCGGCGAGCGTTTTCCCGGCCCGGCGGGCCGCCGGCGTGGATGCGATGAAGGTACTCAAGACCGAATAGCCAGCCTGCCAGTCGATTTCACATCCAGACAACCTGCCGGAGCTGGTACGCACTGCCGCTACCGCTGCAAAGCCTCCAGAAGCACTGCTGGAGCTACGAACCCTCCGGCGGTCCCGCGTTCACCTTCAGCTCTTTGACCTGCATGCTGATCTCTATGCTGCCCGAGTTCACCATCTCCTCGAGCTGCTGGATCCTGTCGCCCATCATCGACTCGACCATCTCGCGCTGGCTGTCGGGCATCTCGGCCAGCTCCTTCTTCAGCTGCTCGAGCGACTTCCGCGCCTCCTCACGCTCCTCCGGTGACATGGCGTCGTTCATGCCAGTCATCGTCATCCGGGTCTGGAACGGGTGCAGCATCCCCTCCACCTCGCGGTAGTTCTGGAACAGGATCTCCATCTCGACCGGGTGCATCGCACCGTCCCGCTCCATGTCGCCTTCCACGTACATCTTGCGGATCACGTACTCGTCCTCGTCCAGGTAGAACCGGGCCAGCCGCGGCTGGAAGTCCTCGGACTCAGCGTCGCCCTCGGGATACAGATCGACCCCGCTGAAATCATCGACCACGATCGCGTGGCACCGATAGCCGTCGATGGTCTCGGTCCCTTCGGTCCTGGCGCGGTCGGCGACGGTCATGAACATATTGTAGAACTCACCGACCTCCTGCTCTTCACCCGCGCCCCACTTCCCTGTCTCGACAAAGACCGGGCGACCGTCCTTCATCTGCTTTTCGTAATAGCTGGCGACTTCCGTGCCCATGACCTCCTGGATTACCGTATAGTTGTCGATGCCGGACATACGCTCCTCGTACCGCTGCATGGCGGTCTCGAGGATGCCCTCGGCCGACTGTCCGGCGAGCGGCGCGGCGAAAGCGAGAGATACCAGCGACAGACCGATGAGCGATGCTCTGCGGGCCATACGATGACTCCTTGTCAGTGTAAAAAAAACTTACTGGCTGCGACATCCTGTGAACGTGCGATCTTAAGCCTACACATACCGGTACTCAAGACTCGTTGGAAACTGGCATCGGCGGGCGCAGCGTCCCGGCCTGCCGGGCCTCGGTGACCGACCGGTGCAAGAGCTCGGGTCCTTTTGACTCCACCCGCCATCCCGAGTCCGGCCGGAAGGGCCGAATGATTTGACGAATCGCCCCGGATCCGGTAAGGTCACTTCCGGTCGACAGGTCTTTCAAACGAGCCCGGTTTTCCCACCGGGTTTTTCAGTGACGCGTTCCGATTCACCTGGCAAACGGGAGTACCCGCCATGCAAGACGTACGAGCGATCACCGTCGGAGGCGACGAGATCCTTCTCGACCCAAAGAACGTCGCCGAGCTGGCGACTCGTCTTGGCGGTACCCTCTTGACCAGCGGCGATCCCGACTACGACCCCGCCCGACGAATCTGGAACGCGATGATCGACAAGCGGCCCGCGATCATCGCCCGCTGCAGCGGCAACGCTGACGTCGCCGCCGCCGTCAGGTTCGCTCGTGAGCACGACCTGCTGGTATCGGTGCGGTGCGGCGGTCACAGCGTCGCTGGAAACTCCCTCTGCGATGGCGGCTTGATGATCGACCTCTCACCCATGAACGGCGTCGACGTAGAGGCGACGGCGCGCAGGGCTCGCGTTCAAGGCGGTGCCACGTGGAGTGATCTCGACCGTGAAACACAGAAGCTCGGCCTCGCCACTCCAGGCGGTATCATTTCCACTACCGGTGTCGCTGGCTTGACGCTGGGCGGCGGGTTCGGCTGGCTCAGCCGCGAACACGGGCTCGCGGCGGACAACCTCCTGTCCGCCGAACTGGTGACCACCGAGGGGAGCACCATCAGCGCCAGCGCCACCGAAAACCCGGACCTGTTCTGGGGTATCCGTGGTGGCGGCGGAAACTTCGGCGTCGTCACCTCACTCGAGTTCGCGCTGCACGAAGTAGGGCCGCAGGTTCTATTCGGGCCCACCATCTACCAATTGGAAGATGCCCGCGATGTTCTGAAGCACTACCGGGCGTTCGTGCGCGAGTTGCCGAACGAGTGCAGCGTATACGTCGATCTCCTGACAGCGCCTCCATTGCCGTTCCTCCCGGCGGAGATGCACGGTACGAAGATCATTTCGGTCATCCAGTTCTACGCGGGTGACACGGAGGAGGGCGAACGAGTGCTCGAGCCGCTCCGCGAGTACGGAGACCCGATCGCCGACGCTGTCGCGCCCACTCCGTATACGACGGCCCAGAACATCTCCGACGCCCTTTACGAGCATGGGGCTCGTAACTACTGGAAATCCCACAACCTGACGTCTCTGACAGATGAGACGATCGACGCTCTGGTGGAATCCGCCGGCAGACTGCCCACTCCGCAGTCTGATATCCTCATCCATCAGCTGGGCGGCGCCATCGGCGATGTCGCTCCGGACGCTACCGCGTATCCGCATCGCGACACGCTGTTCGTCGTTACCCCTGGCGGACGCTGGGGGGACCCGTCTGAGGACGAGGCGTGTATCGGCTGGGTGCGCGACTGCTACGACGCGCTGGCCCCGCACGCCACCGGCACGACGTACGTGAACTTTGTCACCGAGCATGAGGGGCGCGAACGGGAAGCCTACGGCCCGAACTACAACCGCCTGGTCGAGCTCAAGCAGAAGCACGACCCAAGCAATTTCTTCCGGCTCAATCAGAACATCCGACCCGCGTCCTGACATCAGGAAGTAGCTCCGCCCGGAGCGCGGAGAGATCTGCGCGCGCGCCTCTCAGCTGGCTCGGATCGCCGCCAGCACCCGTTCGGGCGTCATGGGCAGCCGGTAGATGCGGGCGCCAGTGGCGTCGAAGATCGCGTTGGCGATCACGGCGCCCATGTTGATGATCGCCGGCTCGCCGCCGCCCTTGGGCGGCAGAGCGTCGTTGGCGACGAAGGCGGTGTCGATCCGCGGCGGCATCCAGGAAAAGCGGGCCAGGGTGTAGGTGCCGAAGTTCGAGTCGAGGACTTTCCCGCCCTCGAAGCGGACCTCCTCGCCGAAGACGTAGCCCAGCCCCATGGCGATGCATCCCTCCATCTGCATCCGGGCGCCGTCGGGATTGACCACCAAGCCCATGTCCTGAACGCAGACGACGCGTTCGACTTTCACCGCGCCGGTTTCGGTGTCAACCGTGACGTCGGCGATCAGGGCGACGTACGTCTCCGCATCGATCCCGCACGCCAGCCCTCGACCCCGCCCGTTCTTGCGGGGAGCCACGGACGACTCCCAGCCGTAGGCCTCCCCAACCTTCTTGAGCGTGGCTAACATCCGCGGGTCGCTGGTGTTGGAGAGGCGGAACTCGAGGGGATCCGCCCCGGCGGCCGCCGCCATCATGTCGATCTGCTGCTCGGCCGCGAAGCGGTTGCTGTTGGCCGCGGGCGCGCGCCAGGCGCCGACGGCGAACGGGTGATATCCGTCCGGCGCCCTTCCCCACTCGCCGTAGACCCGGACGCTGTGGTTCGGCACGTCGTAGATGACGTCGGAGCCCCGGGAGCCGGCGCCGTACACCTGGTAGTCCCAGAGGCGGATCATCCCGTTCGAGTCGATCCCCGACGCGACTTTCATCACCGCGGCGGGCCGGAAGGTGTCGTAGAAGAACTCCTCGGCCCGGGTCCAGGCCACCTGCACCGGCTTGCCGGTGATCTGCGCCAGTCGGGCCGCCTCCACCGCCTGGGGTCCCGGCACCTTGCCACCGAAGCCGCCGCCCACGTACGGCGTGATCACCCGCACATCATCCTCGTTCAGGCCGGTGGCCCGGGCGATGGCGTCCTGTTGTCTGAACGGAGCCTGCGTGGAGGACCAGACGGTGAGCTTTCCGTCCTTCAGTTGGGCCACCGCGGTGTGCGGTTCCATCGGGGCGTGGGCCACGTAGCTGTTGTAGTACGTGGCCTCGAACGTTCGGTCACACTCCCTCCGCCCGACGTCCAGATCGCCCGCCTGCGCCTCCACGTTCGGTCGGGGCGCCGCGTCCACCAGGTGGTCGAAGATGCTCTCGGTGTCGACGCTGGTCTCGGGCACGTCGAACTCGGCCTTCACGGCGTCCAGCCCCTTGTCCGCCGTCTCCGGATCGGGGGCCAGGACCGCCACCAGGCCGTCCTGGTTTACGACGGTGACGCCGGAGATGGCCTCGGCGGCCGAAGTGTCCACCCGTCGCACGGCTGCCCCATGCGCCGGCGGTCGCAGGATCCGGGCGTACAGCATCCCGGGGATCCGGATGTCGCCGGCGTACTTCGCCGCGCCGGTCACCTTCCCGTATCCGTCCAGCCGATCAGGAGAGGTCCCCATCACGGTGAACTGTTCGGCCGCACGGAGTACCGCGTGCTCGTCCACCGTGTGCGTGATCTCCTGGCCTTTCGCCAGTTCGCCATAGGAGACGCTGCGGCTACGGTCGCCCTTCACGTAAACCACACCGTCCTCGACCGTCAGCATGTCACGCGACACGTCCAACCGCAGAGCGGCCAGATCGGTCAGCACGAGGCGAGCCCGGGCAGCGGCGGCTCGGACCGCCGGACCGAACATTCGCGTGCTCAGCGAGCCGAACGTGCCCATGTCCCACGGACAGGACTCCGTGTCGCCCATCACGATGTGGATCGCATCGAGGGAAACCCTCAGATCCTCGGCCGCCATCTGGGTCAGCGAGGTCATCACGCCCTGCCCCATCTCGATCTTGCCCGAGTACAGGGTCACCTTCCCGTCCGGGGCGATGTGCAGGTAGGCGTTGATGTCCTCGGGATAGCCGCGCTGGAAGGCCTCGGGTGCGCTGGAGTTGAACAGCGTCAGCGGCCCCAGGTTCACCACGACGACTATGCCGCCGCCCAGCAGCTTGACGAACTCGCGCCGATCCATCCGGGTCACGTCACTCATCGGTGCCTCCCATCCGAGTCGAGGCCAGCTCGATCGCCTCGATGATCCGAGTGTAGGCGGAGCAGCGGCACAGGTTGTCCTCCATGCCCTGAACGATCTCATCGCGCGTCGGCCTGGGCTTCTTCCGCAGCAGGCCGTAGGCGCTCATGATCATCCCCGGCGTGCAGTATCCGCACTGGAAGCCGCCCACCTCGTAGAAAGCCTGCTGTAGCGGGTGGAGCTCCCCGTTCTGGGCCAGCCCCTCGATCGTGGTTACCCGCTTGCCCTGCACCTCGCCCAGGCGCGTCGTGCACGCTCGCACGGTCTCACCTTCGACTATCACCGTGCACGACCCACAAAAGCCGGCGCCGCACCCGTATTTGGTGCCGGTCGCCTCCAGGTCCGTACGCAGTACCCAGAGCAGCACCCGATCGGCGCTAGTCTCAAGCGCCATTGGCTTTCCGTTGAGTGTAAACCGGATGGTATCGCTCATCTCTCCCCCGGAGGTTAGTACCTGGCGAGGATAACTGTCGAGGTGGGGCTTCGCAGAGGAACGTTGGGTTGTTACAAGATGCAATGTCGCCGAACGTCGATCAACGACGAGACGGAAGGCTCGCGCGAAGACGATCTAGCCGCTGACCGACCTGACCGCATCGAGGATCTCTTCCTCGGTCAGCAGCCGCTCCGATTTCTTGGCCAGCGCCATGACCGCCTCGATCACTTCCTGCGAGGTGGGCAGCCCGCGGGCGCGGAGGAAGTACTGCACGTTCGAGGCGCCGGACATATGTCCGACCTCGATCTCCTGTTCGCGTCCGACCCAGCTGGCAGGGACGCCGGAGTAGACCCGGTCGGCCAGCCACGCCTGGCCCTTGCGCTGGGCCTTGATCACGGCGGCAGCGTGGACGCCGGTCGCGGTACGGAAGGCATCGCGACCGACGATCGGCGTGTTCATGGGGATAGGGACACCCACGGCCTCGGAGACCGTCTCGACGTACTCCGGGAGCGCCGACAGATTGTCGTCCCGCCAGCCGAGGAGTTTCAGGTTGACCAACAGCTGCTCCATCGGCGTGTTGCCCACCCGCTCGCCGACGCCGAGTGCGGTCCCGTGAACTCGGGTGGCGCCGGCCTCCAATGCGGCCAGCGTGTTGGCGACATCGAGGCCCCGGTCGCGGTGGCCGTGCCAGTCGATGCCGACCCGGTCGGCGACTCCGAGCTCGGTCAGCAGATCCTTCACCCAGGTGACCAGATTCCTCACACCGGCCGGGACCGCCGCACCGACGGTGTCGCAGAGGCAGACGCGAGCGGCGCCCGATTCGATCCCCGCGGTGAGCAGTTGCCGCAGATCGTCGGGTGACGCACGGATCGTGTCCTCCGTGACGTACATGACCTCGAGCCCCTCGCCGACGGCGAACTCCACCGCCTCCCGCGTATGCCGCAGGATGTGCTCGAGATCCCACTCCTCGGCGTACTGGCGGATCGGGCTCGAGCCGATGAACACGCAGGCCTCGATGGGCACACCGGTCTTCTGCACGACGTCGGCGATGGGCTGGATGTCCACGATCATCGTGCGCGCGGCACAGTTCGCCTTGACCCGCAGCTTCGAGTCGGCGATCTGCCTGCAGAGCGTCTCCACCGCGTTCCGCTGCCGGGGCCCGGCACCGGGCAGCCCGATGTCCGCCGTCTCGATCCCCAGGTCGTTCATCAGGTGGAGGATCCGGACCTTGATATCGGTGGACGGATCGATCACCGACGGGCTCTGCAGGCCGTCGCGCAGCGTCTCGTCGTCCAGCATCGCCTGGGCCGGTCGCTGCACCTGCTCGTCGCCCAGCTCGGCCCAATCGTATACCAGGCGGTCTTCAGGTGGAACAGTCGTCATCGCTCTCCACTATCCGATACCCCGTCAGGACACTGTGTTGCGCCTGAACTCGCGAGCATGCTCCAACAGTTTCTTCGCCCCCTCTTCCTCGCCTCTCGATTTGTAGATCTGGGCCAGGTGATAGACACTGCTCACCTCCTCGATCCCGTCGTCCATGCTGCGCTGGAATTCGCGGGCCGCCGCGTCAAGATCGCCCAGCCGCTCGTAGATGACCCCGATGTGGTACCGAGCCATCAGATACTCGGGCGTCAGCGAAGTGCACTGCTCGAAGTGCTCGAGGGCCTCCTCGAGGGAGCCCGCGTGGAAGAGGGCGATCGCCAGACGATAGTGGGCAGCGTTGTATCGCGGATCGATCTCGAGGCAGCGCTGAAAGGCTTTGATCGCCCGGGGCATATTGCCCCTATGATAATAGGCAACACCCAGGTCGTACGAGCACTCGACGAACTCGGGCGCCAGCTCGAGGGCGTGCTCGTAGCACTCGATGGCCAGATCGAGCGTGCCCTGATGGAAGTAGACGTTGCCCAGCAGATGATTTCCGAGGATATGGTCCGGCTCGGCCTCGACCAGCCGCTCCAGCTCGCGCCGCGCGTCGCGGTGCTTGCCCTCGGTCTCGGGGACCAGGGCGTGCAGAAGCCGATGGTCGACGTAGGCGTCCCTCAGAAAGAACCCACACTCGGCACAGAACTTGGCGGTCTCAACGGCCTCGTGGCCGCACCTCGTGCATCGCATATCGTGGCTCCCCTCGCCTGTTCGTGGGGCCGGTGGGACGTTAGGGCAACCTCCGCGGTCGGGCAAGATGGGTGGAGGTGGTTTGGTGGTTTGGTGATTCCGCGTATAGCCGCTCACCAACTCACCAACCCACCAACCTACCCCTCCTTCTTCCGCGTATAGATCGTCACGAACTTCAGCAGCGCGGCCAGCTGGCAATCGTCGCAGTCCTCACCGATCTCGTCAGGCCGCACCGGCTCCGCGACCACCTCGTAGCCCAGGGACTCGTACAGCTCGATCATCTCCTGCGCGCGTCGACCATCGGCGATGAAGCGGCGCTGCCAACCGTCGGCCAGCCGCTGAGGATCGCCTTCCAAGATTGACTCCGACAGAAGGCGCCGGGCCTCGCCCTCCACCATGCGACCCAACGACGTGGCCACCTCCTCCTCCACAGAGCGTTTGGCTCCGGTTTTCTGGTCGTCGGTCATGAGCGATCCCTAACCCCTCGAGGCCGGCTGGCCCGGCTGTGCCGCCCCCTCTTCCTCCAGCTTGCGGAGCCGCCGCTGGCCGAGGAGTGCGGCGCCCAGCGCGGAGGTGAACTGCACCAGGCCATCATCGGGGACGTTGACCTCGGAGCCCAGCTCGTCTTGCACGACGTCGACCATCGTCTGGAAGCGGAGGATGCCACCGATCAGCGTGAACTCGGGCTCCATGCGCACCCGTTTCATCAGCTGGACCGAGCGGCCCACCAGCGAGACGATGGCGCCGTGCATGATGTCGGCCGGCGCGACGCCCTGCGAGAGGTGGTTGATCACCTCGGACTCGGCGAACACGGCGCAGACGCCCGAGATGGGGATCGCCTCCTTCGACGTGGCGACGAGCGGGCCGATCTCCTCGGTCGTGTAGCCCATGTAGCGCGCCGTCTTCTCCAGGAAGGCGCCGGTGCCGGCGGCGCACTTGTCGTTCAGCCGGAACGACTTGACCTTCGCGCCCTCGCCCAGCCGGCTCGCCTTCATCGTCTGGCCGCCCACGTCGAGGATCGTCTGCGTGCCGGGGAACAGGTGGGCGGCGCCGCGGGCCCCGGCGGTCAGGTCGGTCACCTGCACGTCGGCGAAGGTCGTCTGGTGACGGCCGAAGCCGGTGGAGACGACGTAGCGGACCTCGTCGCGCTTCAGCCCGGACTCGTCGACCACCCGCTGGAAGGTGCGCTCCGCCACCTCGGCCAGCTTGAAACCGGTGGGCTCCATCGCCCGGCCGACGATCTCCAGGTCGCCGTTCAGCAGGATCGCCTTCGTGTAGGTCGATCCGATGTCGATGCCCGCGGTGTATGCGCTCATGAGGCCCGTCCCGTCTTCGCCGGCGCACGGCTGGCCAGTATGTGGTCGAGGGCGAACAGAGCCGCTCCCAGCGCACCCATGTAGTGCGATTCGTCGCTGACGTTGACCGTGAGGCCCAGCCGCTTGTTCAGCGCCTCGACCATCGCCTGGTTCCGCGCCACACCGCCGGTGAACGTGACTTCCGGCTCGATGCCTACCCGGCGCAGCAGCCCGGAGGAGCGGGCGGCGATCGATTGGTGGACGCCCAGCAGGATGTCCTCGATCTTCTTGCCCTTCCCCAGCCAGGAGAGCACCTCCGACTCGGCGAACACCGTGCAGGTGGTGCTGATCTTGACCGGCCGCTCGCCGCGCAGCGCCGTGGGGCCCAGCTCGTCGAGCGGGATGTCCAGCGCGCTGGACGCGGCGCCCAGAAACCGGCCCGTGCCCGCGGCGCACTTGTCGTTCATGCAGAAATCGACGATCTCGCCGGTGGGCGACACGCGGATCGCCTTGGTGTCCTGACCGCCCATGTCGACCACCGTGCGCGTGCCGGGGAACATGTGGACCGCGCCGCGGCCGTGGCAGCTGATCTCGGTGACCTGCGTGTTGCCGAAGGTCACCTTGTAGCGGCCGTAACCGGTCCCGACCACGTACTCGACCTCTTCCTCGCGTAGATCACCGGCGGCCAGCGCCTCCCCGTAGGCGTTCTCCGCCGCCCGGATCACGTTGGCGGCGGTCTCGGTCAGGGCACGGCTCACGATACCCTGCGCCTCGTCGATGATCACTGCCTTCGTCTGAGTGGACCCTACGTCCACGCCGGCTGCATAGGCCATCTAATCGCCTCGCGATGATTCAGGTGGTCTTCGCCGCCGCCTGCGCCTTCCGGGCCGCCAGCCCCTCGAAGAAGGCGTCGATGCGGTTCTTCAGCTGCGCCTCCGACACCACGCGCCGGTCCATCATGTCCGACTCGATGAACAGGCTGGGTACGTCACGCCGCGCCATGAGCGCGCGTCGGTTGTCCGCCAGGCCGGTGGAGACGGTCCGGCAACTCTTGATCGGATGATAGACGATCCCATCGGCGTCGTACGTATCCATGATCTCCAGTAGCACATCGGTTTGGAAGAACATGCTGTCCATGGCATCGCGCACGCTCAACAAGAGGCCCTCGGCTAGGCTCTCCAGCGGATCGGCGAGCTCGTACTGATAGCCGAGGTTGGTGCCGCCGGAGGCGAACCAGAGATACGTCGAGTTGACGAACGTGCCGCCCCACTCGGTGAACAGCTCGGTGAAGCGCCGGAAGATGGGATAGCACGGAACACCGACGAAGATCAGCCGATAGCGCTCGTCGACCAGCGTGCCGATGCCGTGGTCCCGCTTGTACTCCATCTCCTCCACCAGCTCGCTGAAGTAGCGGGCCCCCTCGGCCGACCCGCGCAGCCCGTTGGCCACGCCCAGGTAGATCGTCCCGTCCGACAGGGCGTTGAACAGAGACGGGCGCGCCTGGTTCAGCTCCAGCACCCGCTTCCAGCCGCGGCTCATCTCGTTGGCGTGATCCATGTTCTCGCGCAGCCGATCGATATCGAACGCGACGCCGCTCACCTTCTCGCACAGAGGGATCAGCTCCTTGATCTGTTCGGCCACGTAGCGCCGGTCGTTCTCAAAATCGGGGTCGCCCGGCCAGGTCTGCGCTCCCGCCGCCCGGGTGCCCGGCACGTCCAGCGCGAACGTGGGCGTGCCGTACATCCGCTCCCAGATCTCCGCCCACTTGATGTAGGTGTTGCAGGCGTTGGTGTAGACGGCCAGCGCCGGCTTCGGGATCCGGCCCATCGGGTGCTCGCCGCCGCGCAGCTGCGTGGCGACGTCGGCCTTCACGTAGCCGCAGATGTCCGGCGAATAGCCGTAGTCCTCCGCCTCGTCGAGGTACTCGTGCGCCACGCGGCGGACCGCGGTCTGCAGCGAGTTGATCTCGGGAAAGACGACCGGCAGGTCGAACGTCCGGAGCAGCTCGGTGAGGCTGCCCATCACGAACACGTAGGCGGACGGCCGGTCGTTCTCGGCGGCTTCGCCCAGTTCGGCGAACCAGTCACGGAAGAGCGTGGCGCCGTCCCGGTTGCCGCGGCCGACCATAGTGGCTTCAGCTGGCTTCTCTGACATCTCTTGATTTCCCAATCTTCAGTCGAACAGCAGGTTCTCGACGAACGTCTCGAGCTGGATCTCCAGGTGGTCGAAGCTGGTCATGTTCTCCTCGAACTCGCTGACGAAGTAAGGCACGTTGGCTTCGTCCAGCGCCCGGGTATACGCGACCTGCTCTTCGAGTCCCGGTTCGCACATCTTGGCGGCGGTGACGATCGCCGCGTGGGCGCCCGAACGCTCGATCCGCTCCAGCAGCATCTTCTCCTTCGGTTTGCGCTGATCGTGCTGGACGGGACTATAGGACGAGTGCTCGATGTAGGCCTTCGCCAGGTTGGCGAGCGGGTCGCCTTCGGTCGGCACGTCCTCGAGGATCCAGCGCAGCCCGATGAGGAGGTCGTCGTCCACCACGTAGCACGACCGGCCGATCGCCCGGATCAGGTCGAGGGGCGGCTGCTCGCAGAATCCGCCCTCGAACACGACCCGAATCCGATCCTGTCGCTTCGCATCTCGCTCGCGCAGCAACGGCAGCACGCTCTCGAGCAAATCGTTGTGCTCCTCGCGTGGCATCAGGCCCCCGAGCGCGCAGAGTACGTAGGCCTCGTCGGCCGAGACCAACCATGGAGCCTCCCGCTTGAGCGAATACAGGTCACGCATCAGCTCCCGGTTGCGGTTGAACACGATCATCGACGCCCGCAGGTCGTCGTCGCTGATCTCGCGACCGGCGATCTCCTCGACGCCGCGCTGCAACCGTTCGTATTCGCCCCGGAGATACATGGCGGCGTGTTTCGAGTTGGCGTTCTGCGGCAGGTAGAGGATCTGGCACGGGTAGTCGAAGTTGCGTCCCCAGACCCCGGCCAGGTTGCGGGCCGCGTCGCAGATCGGATGCGTGACGAACATCTCCAGCTCGACCCGACCGCTGAGCGCCAGCTCGAGCGAGGTCTTTATGATCGAGCACAGATACGATCCGAAGCGCGAGTCGGCCTGCAGCGGCTCGACCGGCGCGCCGCGGACCTTGAACGGCAAGAGTCCGGCGGCGTGGACGATCTCCTCGGGGAAGTAGACCTGGAAGTGGCCCACCACCTTGCCGCCGGCATCGCGCCAGCGCTTCACCGTCGGGAAGGCGTCATCTTCCAGCAGCTCGCGGCAATGCCAGAGGATCTCGTCCAGCGGTTTCCCACGCCAGTCGTCGAACACGCTTGACTCTATCGTGCTCATCGATGCTTCCATTTCGCCTCGCGCTTCTCGGTGAACGCCTTCAGTCCCTCGACAGCGTCCTCGGTCGTCATCAGCTCCTCGACGTAGACCCGGCCCGCCTCGTTCAGCGCATCGACCGGGTCCAGCTCCGCCGCCGCACGCAACGCCCGCTTGGTGACCCGCAGCGACTTGCCGCTGTGCTTGGCCAGCTTGCCAGCCAGCTGGAGCGCCGCCGAGAGGACCTCCTCGTCCGGTACGACCCGGCGCACCAGGCCAGCCGCTTTGGCGCCGCCGGCGTCCAAGGTGCCACCGCCGAAGATCAGATCGGCCGCCACGGACGGCGGGCAGAGCTGCGGTAGCAGCGCGCAGGCGGCGGGCGGAAACACGCCGAGGACGATCTCGGGCTGACCGAAGGTCGCGCCTTCCCCAGCGATCACCACGTCGGCGGCTTGCACCAGCTCGAACCCACCGCCCAGACAGCGGCCATGCACCGCGGCGATGACCGGCAGCGGGAACTGATAGATGGCCTGCACGGTCTCGATGAACTCGGGGATCAACTCCTCGTACTCGGGCGGCAGGTGCTCGCCCACGTCGGCTCCGGCCGAGAAGTGCTTCCCTTCGGCAGTGAGCACCACGGCGCGCAGCGACTCGTCAGACTCCAGCTCGGTGAGCGAGCGGCGGAGCTTCGACATGACCTCGCGCGTCAGGATGTTCAGCGGCGGATGGTTCAGCACGACTTTCGCGACGCCATCTTTCCCTAAGGACGATTTCACCGCCATCTGTCAGCCCCCGAGTTCTGTCCGCCGCGCGCCGGCGGACGGTTCACGTTCTTGATCTGGCTAGCGTCCCGCCTCACATCGCCCGGCTCGCCTTCGACCAGGTCGTACCGGTTCGTTCGAGGCTGTAGTAGACCTTGATCTCCTCGCTCTCCTCGAAGATTCGCGGCACCAGCTGCAGCTCCATCCCGATCTCGATCTCGCTCTCCTCGATGCTGTCGCCGAACCAGGCCAGCGCCTTGCCGCCCTCCTCCAGGTCGACCACACCGACGATGAAGGGGCTCACATCCTCGAAACCGGTGGGCGCCGCCACGATCTTGGTGTAGGTGTGCAACTTGGCCACGCCGCTCAACTCGAAGAACTCGAAATCCCCGCTCATGCACTCGGCGCAGTCGGCCCGCGGCGGGAAAGACGTGGCACCGCATTTCTTGCAGCGTGAGCCCATGAAGTAGCCGTTCTTGAGGTAGCGGGCGAAGTCGCCCACCTTCGTGTAGGGCGTATAGTTTACTTTGCCGAACCATTTGAACATGACTCAGTCCCTCTTCAGGATCTGGACGAAGCAATACTGCCCGATGCCGCCCACGTTGTGGGTCAGTCCCACGTCGGCGTCGGGGACCTGCCGCTCTCCCGCTTCGCCTCTCAGCTGTTTGGCGATCTCGTAGGTCATCGACACGCCGGTCGCGCCGATCGGGTGGCCCTTCGCCTTCAGGCCGCCGTCTACGTTGACCGCGACCGGGCCGCCGATGTACGTCTGGCGCTCGGCGACCATCGGGCCGCCCTGACCTTTCTTGCAGAAACCCAGGTCCTCTATCGCCATGATCTCCGCTATGGTGAAGCAGTCGTGCACGTCAGCAACCTTTACGTCAGCCGGTCCCACGTCCGCCATCTCGTAGGCAGTCGCCGCCGCCTGCTCGGCGCTGGGCAGGCCGACCAGGCTGGGCCGCCGCAGCACCGACATGCTGGCCGTGGCGCACCCCATGCCGTCCAGCCAGACCGGCACCTCCGCCATCTCCCTGGCCCGGCCTTCGCTGGCCAAGATGACACAGGCGGCACCGTCCGCGTTCGCACAGCAGTCGTATACGTTGAACGGCGTCGCCACATCGTCCGACGCGCCGGCCTTCTCCTTGGTGATCTCCTTGCGGAACAGCGCGTAGGGGTTCATGGCCCCGTAGTGGTGGTTCTTGATCGCCACCTCGGGCAGCTGCTCACGGGTCGTCCCGTACTCGTGCATGTGCCGCCTGGCGAACAGTGCGTAGTAGCCCGGGAAGGTCGTCCCGAAGCCCGACTCCCACTGCACTTCACCCACCCGGCCCATCAGGGCCAGGATCTCGGCCGTGGACAGCTCGGTCATCTTCTGGCAGCCGATCACCGCCACGACGTCGTGCAGACCCGCCCGGATCGACATCCAGGCGGTGCGTATCGCCGCGCTTCCCGACGCGCAGGCCACCTCGGTGAGCCACGTGGGCTTCGGCACGAGCCCCAGATATTCCTGAACCACGCCTGCCAGCGAGCGCTGCTTGTGGTACTCGGGAACCGAGCCGACCACCGAAGCGTCGACAACGTCTCGATCGATCCCCGCATCCTCCAGCGCTGAGCGGAAGGCCTCGAAGGCCAGCTCCTGCACCGTCGCATCGCTGCGGCGGCCGAAGACGCCGTGCCCGATGCCGACGATTCCGACTCTAGTCATATTCACACCGTCCCTACATGTACTGGCCGCCGTCGACCTTGATCACTTCGCCCGTGATGTGACGCGACCGGTCCGAGCAGAGGAACGCCACCACGTCGGCGCACTCCTGCGGCGACGCGAACCGGCCCAGCGCGGTTTCGTCCATCGCTTTGGTGAGGAACTCCGGTGGGATCCCCTCGGCCATCTCGGTCATGACCATCCCCGGCGCCACCACGTTGACGTTGACGTTGAACTTGCCCAGCTCCCGGGCCAGCGACTTGGTCATCGCGATCTCGCCGCCCTTCGAGGCCGCGTAGTTGGCCTGGGCGAACTTGCCGCGCATGCCGTTGATCGACGAGATGTTCACGATCTTGCCGCTCTTCTGGTCCTTGAAGACCAGCGCGGCGGCCTTGTTGTAGTTGAAGTAGCCCTTGAGGTTGACGTTGATCACCGTGTCCCACTGCTCCTCGGTCATCTTCCAGATCACGCCGTCCCAGTTGATGCCGGCGTTGCAGACCATGATGTCCAGGCGGCCGAACTCCTCGATAACGGCCTGCACCATCTTCTGCGCATCGTCGTAGCTGCGAACGTCGGCCTTGATCGCCAACCCCCTACGACCCAGCTTCTCGATCTTTCCCACCACCTCTTTCGCCTCGCCGTCGTGACGGCGGTAGTTGATGGCGACGTTGCACCCCTCCTCCGCCATCGTGAGCGCGATGGCGGCACCGATCCCCACGCTGCCGCCCGTTACTATGGCGTTCTTCCCTTCTAGACCTAGGTCCATGGCTTGTCTCCTGGCCGGAATCTGTCGAACAGGAACCGTCGACGAGTAGAACAACCGAACCGTACGAGTTCGAACTATCTTCGCAGCTCGCGGTTCTGCTGGTCTAATGCTCTACCGGTCCTCTTCGATATTCCCATCCTATCTGTACTGTGGCGAGATGGCTTTGATCAGCTCCTCGTCCCAGGGATGACCCTGGGCCAGCAGCTGACGCAGCTTGATGAAGTCGACCTCGCGGTTGCCCTTCGGCCCCTCGTTGAAGGCCCGGAATCCCGCCTTCGCTTCGGTCATCATGTTGAGAGCCAGCCACTCCCGGTTGGTGACGTTCGTGTTGTCCCAATGCCAACACTTGTGCTTGCGCAGGCTGTTGACCGTCTTCGAGACGCAGTCGGGCATCAGCATCAGGATCTTGGTGCAGAGCGCCTCGACCGCCTCGTCGAGCTTGCTCAGGTCGCTCTCGGCCCGGCCGAGCACTTCCTTCGCCGCTTCCCGCTCCGCGCCCGTCTTGTAGTCGCCGTACACGATGTTGCCGAACTCGTCGGCGAAGCGATCGACGATCACCATCGGGTTCGGAATCCACTCCCCGTCCAGCTTCAACGCCGGGACGACCTGATTTATGAGACCCAGGTAAAGCGCCTTGTGGGCGCTCCAGGTCTCGCACAGGATTCCGCTCTCCATGGCATGGGAGAAGCCGACGTACAGCGGCAGGAAGTCCGTCGACCCCCCGTCCGGCGCCGAGCCGTGCTTCGGGCCCGCCTGACCGAAGCGCGCCGTATCGGCGGCGACGCTGAAGTCACACGCCATCCCGATCTCCTGGCCGCCGGCGATCCGCATCCCGTTCACCCGGTTGATCACCGGCTTGTCGCAGCGGAGGATCGAGTCGATCATGTCGTTGAACAGCCGCATGTACTGCTTGTACTCCTGCGGGTTGCCCGCGTAGTACTCGGCGTACTCCTTCGTATTGCCGCCGGTGCAGAACGCTTTGTCACCTACCGCGGTGAACACGCAGCAGACGACACTGCGGTCCATGCTCGCCTGACGAAAGGCGAGTATGACTTCCTTGATCGCGCCGGTCGTGTAGCTGTTGTACTGCTTCGCGTTGTCGAGAATGATCCACGCGTTGTGCAGGCCGTCCACCGGCTTGCCCGCCGGATCGAGGACGGGGCGAAGCTCGTACCCGATCTCGCTGAACTCGGTCTCGGGGACGAGGGTGTGGCTCTTCAGCATTGCGGTCTCCTCCTGGGTCCTTGGCGACGCGGCCTCGGCTCACGACGACGTTTATGGGACCAGTATCGCACGTTTCTCGAACTGATGATCGGACACCTGCTGCAGGACGTCAGCGCCGTCCTTCAGCGAGTGCGTCTCGATGAACGGCTTCAATGTGATCTCGTGATCGGTCACCAGAGCGAGCGCCTCAGGGTACAGTTCCGGCTTGCACCCCCAGCTGCCCTGGGCCGTGGCATCGTAAGCCATCAGGTTGCTGAGCCGGTACTCTCGCTTGGCGAGCGTGAAACCGACGACCATGAGCGTGGAGGCGTAGGTCAGCAGGCCGTAGGCCGTCTCCTGCCCGTCGGGGTGGCCCGAGCACTCGAAGATCTTCCAGCTGTGCGGTGCGCCCCACTCTTTCGCTTTGGCACTCACCTGTTTCTTGATCGCTTTGAACTCGGTCTCCGCCGAGTTCAGCGTGAACTCGGCGCCGTTCCGCTCGATCGCCTCGAGCTTTTTCGGATCGACGTCGATCGCGATCACGTGTGCGCCCATCGCCGCGGCGATCTGCGCGCAGTACGTTCCCACGCCTCCCACGCCCACCACGATCGCAGTGTCACCGCTCTCCAGCCCGCTGCGCACGATCGCCTGGTACGGCGTGGTCACGGCGTCGGCGATCACCGATAGCTCGTGCAGCGCGTAGCCCCCCCGGTCCTCGACCACGCAGAGGCCACGGGCGGGCACGGCGATGAACTCGGCGAAGCCACCGTCGATGTCGTTGCCCGGCATCAGCTGGTTGCGGCAGGCGTTGCCCCGGCCCGCCGCGCATAGCTCACACTCGTCGCACGGGATGACCGCCGGGACGATCACCTCTTTGTCGACCAGCGCCTCGTGGCCCTTCGCCGCCGCAACCACCACACCGCTCACCTCGTGGCCCAGCGTCAGCGGCGGTGACTTCTTGGTCGGGACGCCCTCCTTCCAGAAGCCGATGTCGGTGTGGCAGACGCCACAGCCGGCGACCCGGACCAGGACTTCATCCGGGCCCGGCTCCGGCTGGCTGACGTCTTCGAGTGTCAGGGGCTCGTTCACCGCTACGAGTCGCAGTGCTTTCATCTCCGTTACCTGCCCTCCATAGTTCGAAACACGCTCGAGTGACCCGTCGGGGGGGACGACCGCGATCAGCGGCCGTCGCGCCGACGCAGGAGCCCTCCGAGCAAATAGTCGGCAAACTGCGAACCCAGATCGCCGGCCTGCACCGCACCCTCGGGTCGGTACCAGCGCGCGATCCAGTTGATCGCACCCAAAACGGCAAATACCGCGATCTTCGGGTCGACCTCCCGAAACTGGCTCTCCGCGATCCCCTGTTCGATCAATCCGCGGAGCACCCTCTCGTACGAGTCACGGGCGGCGATGATCTCCGCCCGTCGCTCGGGCGACAGCGCCGGCACCTCGAACGCCAGGGGTGACCCCTCGAGCGTCTCGGTCATGACCCGCACGTGCTCGCGGATCAGGTAGGCGAACCGTTCAGCCGCCGTATCGCAGCAGGTCTCCGCCCGCTCGATCAAGCCGGAGATCTCCGCCAGCGACTCGCGATGGCACTCGTAGAGAATCGACTCTTTATCGGGGAAATAATGGTAGAGCGCGGTCTTCCGGACGCCGAGCTGGTCGGCGATGTCCTCCAGAGTCGTGGTGTGATAGCCGTTGTCTCGGAACGCCTTGAGCGCCGCATGCAGGATCTCGGCACGGCGCCGCTCCCGCTTCTCGCGGACGTGTGGCGTGACGGTCGAAGCCGGTGGATCCTGGGGCATAGGCCTCCGTGGCCAGAATTTGAACCTCGAGTAAAAAATTTAACCCCAGGTAGGTTTTGTCAAGCACCGCGCCCGGCCGCCGCCCCCGGCCCCCGGAAGCCAAACGGGGCGGCGCACATGGAGTGCGCCGCCCCGTCCAGGCGGTCGGCGGGAGTCGGATCGTCCGGCTAGCCCGGGTCAGCCGCCGCGACTAGCGGCGGCCACCATCTCCGTACTGATAAGCCGGCTGAACCCCGCGCAGCGTCCAGACCGCCAACGGCCTGAGCAGCCAGCGAACTCCCCAAACCACGCCGTGGGCCGCGTAAAGCAACGAGCGCCCCAGGGCGGGGATACCGTAGCGGCAGAGGGCAAAGCTGGTGCCACAAATGGCGAACGGAATGAGGGGGAATACAGCCCAGATCATGAAGGCGACGAATACACCCAGTACGATCAGCACGCCGCCCGCGATTTCAACGAGCCCGATGTCGGGTGACATGTTTCAACTCCTCATCTGTACACGGGCCACAGGTTAAAGATAGCCCTCCGAGCGGTCGATATCCAGACTCGCTATCCATCGCCGGCGCGTTCGGAGAGCCTCGTTGGCCCACGCAACGTCCACCGGGACCGTTCCAGCGGACACTCGAATCGGCCCTCGATCGGAGTGAACACCCAGAGGTCGCGGCCCCGACGGTCGCGGATCTCCGCCACGGGTTCGCAGTAGGCGTGGCCGCGGCCCGACCGGGCCTCCCACACGACAACGTCCCCCACCTTCAGCTTGAAGCGCGCGATATCGGCCGGTAGCTCGAGCGTCACTTCCACCCGATCGGCCCTCGGGCTGATGACGCCCCAACCGATCTCCTCGTCGTAACCGAATCTGACGGATCGGTCACCGCTCACCCGCATGTGGTCGCGAGCCAGCACGATCTTGAGCGACTCGATCCGATGCAGATCGTACACATCGACGCTGTCGGCGACGAATTCGCCGACGAAGGCGTTGACGCTGAAGCCGATGCGCGGACGACCGCGAGGGCCGGGCGGCGGCGCCCGGCGCCCGTATGACGGCTGTTCCGGCGCAATTCTCGACGGGCTCCGCTCTTCGCCTGGCCAACTCCATGCGATTCGTCGGCCGCCAGCGGCGGCCACGGCCAAAACCGTTCGACGGTCGATGGCGAGTGACACCGAAGCATCCGGTGGGACAGCGATGACGTAGTATGACCGTACCCCCGAGCGGTTCTCGACGGACATCACCCCATCTTCAAATCTGAGGTAAGCGCTGCCCGATCCGCGTCTATCCCGAACCGAGACGGCGCCTCTGGCGCCGTCCACGACTTCGACGTCCCCCGGCGCTCCGCCCGTCAGAACCCGGACCTCGACATGTGAACCTTCGAAATCGAAGCTGACCGTCCCTTCCTGGGCCTGGGCGCGGCCCGCGTTCGCCGCACAGACGCAAAACGAGAGCGCCAGAATCGTCGAACGCGCCGTCCAGCTGGAAAGCGAGTCCACTGCGAACTGACCTGACAAGCGTCGCAACGAAGGAAACAACATCCTGGACCTTCGGTCGGGGGACAATGTCTCATTATTAATATGCAGGCCCAGGTCGGCGACGACAACGAGTATCTCGCATCCGTCGGGTCGACAGAAAACCCGGGTGCAGCATCACAGTTCGCGGGCCGCCCGGTTGGCACACTCCGCCCGCGTCGCCAGCAGCGCTTCCGATAGCTGCGGTGCCAGTCGCGAGTGGGAGGGGGCGCGAGGAGCCTCGGTCCGATGCCCAATCTGGCTGCCCAGAGAAGACTCTTCGGGATGAATCTGTGGTCCCGCAGGATTCGTAGGTTGAGGGCAGAACAGGAGGATGAAACGTGGACAGATGCCATGGCAAGACGAAGTCGGGGACTCGCTGCAGGCGGGCGGCCCGTGAGGGCTCGCGCTTCTGCGCGACTCACGCCAATCAGGAACAAGGGCCGGAAGGGGCCGACGGCCCCACCGAGACGTCTCAGGAACTGGATACGCTGGACACCCTGATCGTGTTGGCGGTTGCAGGCGCCGTCCTCTATGCGGCCCTGACACTCCGGCGTTTTTCCTGGTTCCTGTAGGCGCCCCGAACCGTAGTTCCCGCCTTTGNNTAGTTCCCGCCTTTGACCGACTACAACGGGGCGTCAACGTCACCCGGGCCTTCCAGGGCGGCTGTTAGGCGGAGTGGACGATCCTGGCGCCCCGTCGCCGCCGTTGGAGCAGCGTGGCCGCCTCCTTCTCCGGCATGCCGAAGGCCGCCGTTCCCGCCGCGTCGGCGGCCATGCAATCGTCGGCCATCACCGTGACGCTGCGCATGCGCGAGGCACGCGGCTCGCCGGTGACGGGGTCGAGGATGTGGTGGTAGCGGCGGCCGCCGTGCTGGAAGTAGCGGATGTAGTCGCCGGAGGTGGCGACGGCGGCGTCGCTGACCTCGAGGGAGGCGATGATGCCGTCGGGGTCGTCGGGGTCCCGGACGCCGACCTTCCACGGGTCGCCGTCTTGCGAGACGCCAAGGGCGTAGAGGTCGCCGCCGACGTTGATGATGGCGTTTCCGATCCCGTAGCTGCGGAGCGCGTCGACGGCGCGATCGACTGCGTACCCCTTGGCGATGCCGCCCAGGTCGAGAGCCAGCATGGGATCGCGGAACAAGACCACGTCTTCCCCGTCCCGCCGGCCGATCTCCAGGTACTGATACAGACCGCGGCCGGCCAACGAGCGAACCCGATCGCGTGAGGGCGGCGTCCGGCGCCCGCCAACATCCCAGAGCTTCATCGCGTTGCCGAGACAGGGATCGAAGTGGCCGTCGCTGGCCTCGGCCCAGGCCAGCGCCTCGCGCAACACCCGTGCGGTGGCGGGCCCGACGGCGACGGGCCGGCGGCTGGCCGAGGTGTTGGCACGGCCCACCTCGGACTCGTCGCTGAACCAGGTCATGGTGCGATCGACGAATCGCAGCTCGGCGATGGCGGCGTCGATGGCGGCCTGGGCGTAGCGCTCGTCCCGGTGCACGACGCCGATGTCGGCGATCGTGCCCATCACGGGCACGCTGCGCCGGACCAGGGCGCGGCGGCGGCGGAGCGCGGCGGGCAGCGAGGCGACGACGAAGGCGCCGATACCCAGGGCGACGAACTCGCGGCGACTGGGCAATGAACGTGGTGCAGGTTCGGGGTGCTTCATGTCCTGTAGTCTCCCAGATCGTATACCTTGCACTCCGACTCGTCGCGGCAGCTGCCATCGCAATGCCCGCAGCCCTGGAACCGATCGCCGCCGCGGTTCAGCCACCCGTAGGCGGCGAACAGGCCGGCGAAGACGAGAACGGAGACGATGACTTCGGTCATGAGCTCAGCAGTCCGGCGAATCCCATGAACGCCAGCGACAGGATGCCGGCGATGATGAATACGATCGCGTTCCCCTTGGCGATCGCCGGCACCTCCACGGTCTCCAGCTCCTCCCGAATCGATGCCATCAGGACCAGCGCCAGCGTCAGGCCGGCGCCGGCGCCCCAGGCGAAGAACAGCCCTTCGAAGAACCCGTAGCCGCGGTTCGTCTGGAAGATCGCCAGGCCGAGGATCGCGCAGTTGGTCGTGATCAGCGGCAGGTAGATCCCCAGCGCCCGGAACAGGGCCGGGCTCAGCTTCTTGATCGTCATCTCGGTGATCTGCACGGCCGACGCGATGACCAGGATGAACGAGATGAGCCGCAGGTACGGCGCGTGGGGCAGGATGAAGGTGTTGAGGATCCAGGCGCAGACCGAGGCGACGGTCAGCACGAAGATGTTGGCCGCGCCCATCCGCAGCGCCGTGTAGATCCGGCCCGAGACCCCCATGAACGGGCAGAGGCCGAGGAAGTAGGCCAGGGTGAAGTTGTTCACCACCATCGCCGAGATGAAGATCCAGACCAGATCGCCCATCACGCCACTCTCCCCAACGAGACCTCGGGCGCGCCGGTCGCCCGGGCCCGGGCCCGCTTCCGGCCTTCCCACCAGTTGAGCGCCAGCAGTATGAACCCGATGGTGAGGAAGCCGCCGGGAGGCAGGATGAAGACGATCCACGGCTCGTAGTTGCCGCCGAACACCGACATGCCGAGGAAGGTGCCGTAGCCCAGCACTTCACGAATCGTCCCCATCATGAGCATCGCGATGATGAACCCGACCCCGGTCCCGGTGGCGTCCAGCAGCGACCGTCCGACCGCGTTCCTGGACGCAAAGGCCTCCTGTCGTCCCAAGATCATGCAATTGACGACGATCAACGCGATGAACGCGCCCAGCGCCTGATGTGTCTCGGGCACCAGCGCCTCCAGCACCATGTCGGCGACGGTGACGAACGTGGCGATGATCAATATGTAGGTCGAGATCCGCACTTCCTGCGGGATGTAGTTCTTGAAGGTCGAGACCAGCAGGCTGGAGCAGAACAACACGAAGAACGTGGCCAGCCCCATGGCCAGGCTGTTCATCACCGTGTTGCTGACGGCGAGGGCCGGACACAGACCCAACATCTGAACCAGAACCGGGTTCTCCTTCCAGATGCCGCGGGTCAGGTCCTGGCCCGGCGTCGTCTCTCGGGGCATTCAGTTCGCCTCCCGCAGGTAGGCATCGAGCAAAGGATCGAGCCGCTCGATCTGATGGTTGATGATGTCGATCACGGTGCGCGACGATATGGTGGCGCCGGTGATCGTGTCGACCTCGTTCGGCGCGCCGGTGGCCCGGCCCGACTTCACGCCCACGAGCGGCGCCTCCACCCCTTCAAACTCGGCGATGAACGCGCTGTCCTTGACGATCTTGTCGCCCAGCCCCGGCGTCTCCTTGTTGGCCAGCACCTTCATGCCGAGCACGGTGTTGGTCTCGGCATCGTAGCCGAAGATCAGCTCGATGATGTCCTGGAACCCCGGCTCCGCCCCCTGGATCGCGTAACCGACGGGCGAACCGGCCCCGTCGTAGCCGAGAAAGACCATCTCCAGGGCCGCCGGGTCGGTGCCGGATGGCGGCTGTCGGACCAGCTCGTCGCCCATGACGTAAAGTGTGTCCCAGCGGGCCGGTGAAGCGAGGACCTCGGCCACGGCCTCGCGGAGCTTCATCGCCTTGTAGGCGGTGATCCGCGGCTCGGTGACCTGGTGGACGAAGACGATGAGCAGCCCGGCCAGCGCGCCGGCCGCTCCGAGGGTCACGAGCAGCTTCGACGAGCGGACCTCGCGCTGCTCGGGCGCCCCCTGCCCCGCCTGCGGGAGCGTCCGCCTCGTGCCGCCGTCGCCGCCCGTATCGTTCATGCCGCCTCCGGGGTCGCGACGCGGGTGCCGAACACCCGCGGCTGGGTCCACCCGTTGATGAACGGGACCAGCGCGTTCATCAGCAGGATCGCGTACATGACGCCCTCGGGCAGGCCGCCCCAGAGCCGGATGATCACGACCAGCGCGCCGATCCCGGCGCCGAAGATCCAGCACCCCTTGTTGGTCACCGGCGAGGTCACCATGTCGGTGGCCATGTACCAGGCGCCGAGCATCAGGCCGCCGGAGAAGAGCATGAACAGCGGACCGGGGTAGCTGGAATCGATGAGGTAGATCAAGCCCGAGAGCGCACCGACGCTGAGGAAGATGCTGACCGGGATCCGCCAGTTGAGGAAGCGCCGTGCCGCCAGGTAGAGTCCGCCCGCGGTGATGAGCAGCACCGATGTCTCGCCCGCCGACCCCTGGATCGTCCCCATGAACAGGTCGCCTAACGAGGTCGAGACACCTTCGAACTTCATCAGACCGAGGGGCGTCGCCGCGGTGACGGCGTCCACCCCGGCGTTCATCAGCGGCAGCGCCGCCTGGCCGGGGTACAGCGACCAGAAGTCCCCGACCCTCGCGGGCCAGGTGGTGATCGCCACCGGGAACGCCGCCTGCAGGAACGCCCGCCCCAGCAGCGCGGGGTTGAAGATGTTCTGGCCCAGGCCGCCGAAGATCAGCTTGCCGAACCCGATGGCCACGACACCGCCGATGAACGCCATCCAGAGCGGGAAGCCGGGGGGCAGGGTCAGACCGAGGAGCAATCCGGTGATCGCCCCGGACCCGTCGGCCAGTGACCCGTTGCGGCCGAGGGCGGCCTCGGTGAGCAGCGAGCCCAGGGTGGCGGCGGCGATGACGAGCAGCGCACCGATCCCGAAATGGTAGCCCGACCACGCGATGATCGGCACCAGGCTGCCCACCACGTTCCACATGATCTTGGGCGTGGTGGCGGGCCCCTTCAGATGAGGCGAGGCGGTGACAAGGAGATCGGGAGAGCGGGGGTCGTCGGGGCGGGGGCCGTTCATGCCGCCGACTTCGCCTTGAGCCGCCGAAGCTGGGTCCGCGTGACCTGGAAGAGCTGCGATAGCGGGATGTTCGACGGGCAGACGTAGGAGCAGCAGCCGCAGAGCATGCAGTCCCAGATGTTATGCGCCTCGGTCTCCTCGTAGCGGCCGGCCAGGGCCAGCCTGCCCAGCAGCTGTGGGTTCAGAAAGACGGGGCACGCGTCGAGGCAGTGCCCGCAGCGGATGCACGCGTAACCCTCCTCGCGCCGCGTTTCGGCCCGGGAGAGCACCACCACACCGGTCGTGCCCTTGAGCACCGGCACGTCGAGGCTGGCCTGGGGCGCACCCATCATCGGGCCGCCGAAGACGATCTCGTGCGCGTCATCGGTCAGGCCACCGCAGGCCTCGATCAGCTCCCCGACCTTTGTGCCCACGGGTACGATCAGGTTGGCCGGCTTCCTCACACCCCGCCCGGTCACCGTCACGATCCGCTCGATCAGCGGCATGCCCGTCTCGAAGACCTCGGCGATGGCGGCGCAGGAGCCCACGTTCTGGACCACCACACCCACGTGCAGCGGCAGCTTGCCCGACGGAACCTCGCGGCCCAACAGCGCCTCGATCAGCATCTTCTCGGCGCCCTGTGGGTACTTGACCGTCAGCGGGTGCACCGTAACGCGATCTTTCAGGTCAGCCGGTAACGTGCGCCGGATCGCTTCGATGGCGTCGGGCTTGTTCTTCTCGATCCCGATCATCACCCGGTCGACACCCAGCGCCCGCATCATGATCCTGAGCCCCAAGTGCACGCGCTCCGGATATTCGGACATGATGTGATGGTCGGTGGTCAAATACGGCTCGCATTCGCACCCGTTGATGATGATGGTGTCGATCTCGGCGTCCTCGGGCGGCGCCAGCTTGACGTGGGTCGGGAACGCCGCACCGCCGAGGCCGACCACACCCGCTTCCTGCACCGCGTGCACGATCTCACCGGGTGAGAGCCCCTCCCACTCGGGCACCAGCCGTGGACGCGGCACCTGGGCCGAGTACTTGTCGACGGCGATCCGTATCGCCGTCTTGTAGTCACCGCCCGGGTGCGGCCACAGCTCGACGGCGGCCACCGTCCCGCTGGCCGAGGCGTGGACGGGCGAGGAGATGAATCCATCCGACGCCGCGATCTTGTCGCCGCGCTCGACCCGGTCGCCTTCCTTGACGAGCAGCTTCGCCGGCTTGCCCGTATGCTGGCTCAGCGGCAGGACCACCTCGGCCGGGAACGGCATGCGACGGATGCTCCTCTTCTCCGTGAGCCCTTTGAGCTCCGGTGGGTGGACGCCGTGGCGGAAAGTGAGACGGGGCATGTTTTTAGTGCGTTAGTGCGTTAGTGCGTTGGTGCGCTAATGCGTTGGTGGGTTGGTGGGTCGCTCACTAACGCACCAACGCACTAACGTACTGTCAGTTGAACGGCTCCGCCCGCTTCATCCACTTCTCCAGGTCCTTCTCCTTCGGATTCAGCGGGGTGCCGGGATGAATGATCCGGACCGGGCAGCGCTCGGCGGCCATCACGAGCTCCTTGTAGGTGCCCGCCTTCGGGTCCTTGATGTACGCCTGCTTCTTGTCGTTGTAGGCGAACATCTTCTTGTTCAGGTTCGTGCACTCGTTGCAGGTGGTGCAGCGGGCCGTCTCGATGTACGGCTCCATGACCAGCCCTTCTTCTTCCTCCTCCTCTTCCTCGACCTCGGCCGGTGCCTCCGCCGGCGCTGCCGGCGCTTCGGCCACGGCAACGGCGCCCTCGCCGTCGCCCTCCGCTTCCGCGCCGAAGCCCAGGTCCGAGACATCCATGGTCAGCGGCTTCAGGCCGGGCGTCTTCTCGGCGCGGGTCAGCAGGTCGGCGACGCTCATGTCGCCGTTGCCCGCCCGGAGCAGCCCCTCGGCCATGCGCCGCGCGACCAGCTGCGGGTAGCGGGCCTTGAGGTCGGCGAGCTTGGCCTCGTACTCGGAGCGCAGCTCGTCCTTCTTCTTCTCGAACTCCGACTCGAGCTCCTCCTCCAGGATCATGCGCGCCTCGTCGGTCACCTTGATGCCCGCCAGCTCGCGGAGCTGCCACCAGAGGTGCAGCCGGTCCTCGGCCAGCTCGACGATCTCGTCCGACATGGTAAGCCGCTTGAGGTGCTTCTCAGAATCGATCACGTAGATGAACGGCGTCGCATCGCTCCGCTCCTCTTTCGGGAGCTTCAGGTACTCGTGGAACGGCACCAGCTCATCGTCCGAGACGTCTTCCGGCAGCTTCTTGAAGTGCTTGCGGAAGCGCGACTCGGTCGCCGCCCAGTCGGCGATGGTCAGCGGCAACTCCATCATCTGCTCCTGGCCCTCATCGTCCAGGTACTTCAGCTCGTACTCCGGCCAGTCCGCTTCCGGCTCCGGGTTGCCTTCCAGGTCGAGGCACTCGCTCCACGTGTAACCATCGTCCGGATCGAACCGCAGGAACGGGAAGGCGCGGCTCTCCAGCGAGAGCTTGGCGGCGTGCTGCGACTGGTCGTCGCCCAACCCGTGCTCCGGCGGACAGGGTGAGTGCAGGATGAACACCGCAGGCCGGTGGCTGTTCAGCCCCTGGATCACGCTGGCCAGCAGGTGTGAGGGCAGGGCCTGCGAGGACTGGACCACATAGGAGCCACGATGGGCCATGGCGATGAGCGCCATCTCCTTGCGCGTCTCCGTCTTGCCGTGCTGGTCCTTGCCGAACGCCGCCATGTCGGAGACCTGGCCGGTGAAGCCGCTGGTGCACGCCTGGCCGCCGGTGTTCGAGTAGACCTGGGTGTCGAGGACCAGGATCCGGATCGGCTTGCCAGAGGCCAGCAGGCGCGAGACGTTCTGGAACCCGATGTCGTACATCGCGCCGTCGCCGCCCACGGCGAAGATCGGCGGACAGAGCTTGAACTCCTCGTCGTTGAACTGGCGCCAGTCGAACTTGGCGAAGAAGGGCTCGTGGTTCTCGGGCTCGTACTCGCCGTCGAGCTCCAGCTCGGCCCGGCGGATCGCCACGAACCCGTCCGCCATCTTGCGCATGTGGCCCTCGAAGATGCCGATGGCGATCGAGGGCGCGTCCTGGAACAGGTGGTTGGTCCAGGGGAACGGGTACGGGTTGTACGGATACGTGCTGCCCCAGACCGACGAGCAGCCGGTGGCGTTGGAGAAGCCGGTGAACGCGCGGCCCTTGCCGCTCGGCCCCTCGGTGTAGCGCCAGTGCAGGTCCTTCAGGTCGCGGATCATCTTGGCGATCCTCTGGACCTCGCCTTTCTTCGATGCCTCGAGCGGCACGTCCACCTCGCCGCCCTCCGCTTCGCCGACCGTCTCGAGGTCGGCGTCCGAGGCCAGTAGCTCGCGAGCCCGGGCATCGAGCTTCGCGATCAGGTCCTCGAGCTTCTCGACGTGGGCCTCGACGCGGGGCTGCATGACGGCGTTGACCGCCGAGAGGACCAGGTGCACGCCGGTCTTCTCGCCGCAGCCCATGCAGGCGCCGTCGCCGCCGACCATCGAGCGGTAGTTCTCCTTCTTGAGCAGCAGCGACGACAGCACGCCGATCCCCTCATCGAGGTTGGCGATGTTGATGTAGCGGTCGTCGGTGTCGGGCAGCCACTCCCACAGCTTCCAGTTGCGGCGTAGCTTCTCGACCACTTCCTCGTCCTGCGGGATGGTGATCAGCGCCTCGTCGGGGCAGACCTCGACGCAGAGGTTGCAGCCCTTGCAGGCCTCGGGGTTCACCGTGATCGAGAGCAGGCCGCCGGTCCCCTTCTCCTGCGATTCCGGCACGTCGTAGAACGGCGCCGTCTTCGTCAGCGGGAACTCGGCCAGCGCCGAGTAGATCGGCGCGAACTCCTCGTCCAGCTCGGCCCGGCGCTCGGCGTCCCAGCCCAGCTTCTCCACTACCTGCTTGTAGGCCTGCGACAGCACGTCGCCGAAGTTGGTGAACGGCACGCCCTTCATGATGCGACGCGACTCGCTGGCCAGATGCTTGCTGATCTGGCGCAGCTTATCGAACGAGCGGCCGTTCGCGTTGGCCGCGATGGCCGCGTCGATGACCTGCTCCACCGTGTTGACCAGGCCGGGGATCGCCGCGTCCGGACAGACCGTCCAGCACTGGGCGCAGCCCGTGCACTTCTCGGCGATGAACTCCGGCACCTCGAAGCGCACGTCCGTCATGTCGCGGATCGTGCTGGTCGCCGCCGGGATCGCGCTCAGCGCGGCGAACGGGTCGGCGATGGGATCGTCGCCCGTCTTGTACAGGTAGGCGACCTGCTCCCAGAAGCGGCCCGGGTTCCCGAAGCCGTCGCGCCAGCCGGCGCCGTCGAGGGCCGCCGGCATCTGCGGAGTGACCGCCGCCTCGTCGCCCTCGACTTCCATCTGCGAGTAATCCACCTGCTGACACTCGTCGAAGCCGCGGCGGATCACGCGCAGGTTGTCCTCGACGACCCGCTCGCCCAGCTTGCCGAACTTCTTGGTCAGCTGAGCGCGGATCCCCTCGAACATCTTCTCCTCATCGAGACCCTGCTGCTCCATGAACGGCGAGGTCCGGAAGAAGGCGCCCATGAAGGCCGCACCCTGCATCCGGTAGCGCAGCTCGGGATCGCTGGCCTCCTCCATGGCGATCTTGAACCCATCGACCAGGTGGACCTTCAGCTCGCGTTCCCTGATCTCGCGTCGCGCTCCCGCCGGCAACGACTCCCACAGCTCCTCGGGCGTCAGGTTGCTCTGGATCACGAACACGCCGCCTGACTTGAGGCCGGCCAGCGGGTTCGAGTGGCGGAACACGTTGGGGTCGGGCGAGAGCACGACGTCGACGTGCTTGAGCTCGGCGTTCAGCCGGATCGGCTCCGGCGCCAGCGTGCCGTAGAAGGTCGTCGGCTGGCCCTTCTTCTCCGAGCCGTACTTCGGGTTGGCCTTGATGTGCAGCCCGGCGAGCTCGAAGGCCGTCATCGCCAGGTTCTTGCCCGTGGTGATCGCGCCCCAGCCGCCGATCGAGTGGATGCGGAGCGAGATGGCGCCGTCCGGCATCAGGTCGATGTTGCCGGCCGAGTCCAGCGCCAGGTGCGACAGATCGGGGTAGGATTCCAGCAGCCGCTCCTGCCAGATCTGCAGCTTGGGCAGGCGCGTGCCCTTGCGTACGAAGTCGACACCCAGGTAGAAGAGCCGCTTGCCCGCGCCCTCGGGCTGCATGTTGTTCGCCGCGGCGATCAGATCGCCGGGCTGCAGGTCGCGGCTCCCCATGCCGAACGCCCCGGAGTAGAACTCGGGGACCTGATCCGGCTTGATCGCCGGGATCGCCGGGTGCGGGGCCGCGCCGTTCTTGGCCCGGCCGTTCTCCACCGCCTTGCCCATCGCCGCGCGCACCTCGCGAAGCACCGGCAGGTCGACGGCCAGCGGCTGGTCGGTGCGCTCGAGCACCGTCACCGCCTTTTTGCCGCGGAGCAACTCGACGACGAGGTCCGACGGGAACGGTCGGAACACGGTGAGGTTCAGGACCCCGATCTTCAGCCCGGTCGTCTCGCGCAGGTGATCGACGACGGCCTCGGCGTTCCAGACCACCGACCCCTGGCCGAGGATGACGTACTCGGCGTCATCGAGCCGGTAGCCGGTGGCCCGGGCGTAGCGCCGGCCGGTGAGCGCGTGGAACTCCTCCATCGCCTGGTCGGTCAGCGCCTGGACGTGGTCGAAGAAGAAGGGGCGCTGCGCCGCCACGCCCTGGGCGTAGCTGTCCTGGTTCTGGACCACGCCCAGCATGGCCGGGTAGTCGAGGTCGAACATCTCGGGGATGCGGCGCCGCTGTTCGCCGAAGACCATCCGCTGCGCCGGCGTCGGCGACTCGATGATGTCCGACGGATCGCCCAGGTACTCCTTTACCAGCTCGGGCTCGGCCAGCTGCACCGACTCGATCACGTGGCTGGTGAGGAACCCGTCCTGAGCCACCAGCGCCGGGTTGAGCGACAGCTCCGCGGTGCGATGGGCGATCAGGTTGAGGTCCGCCACCTCCTGCACGTTCTTGGCGAAGAACTGGATGAACCCGGTATCGTCCACCGCGTGGTAGTCATCGTGCCCGGCGTGCACGTTGAGCGCGTGCTTGGTCATGGCGCGGGCCGCGATGTTGAGCACGTAGGTCAGCCGCTTGCCGACCGCCGCGTACAGCGACTCGTGCATGTACGCGATCCCCTGGCCGCTGGAGAAGTTCGCCGAGCGCAGGCCGGTCATGCTCATGCCCGCCGTCACGCCGGCGGCGGCGTGCTCGCCTTCCGGCTCGAAGAAGATCAGCCGGCGGCCGTTCACGTTGAGCTTGCCCGCCGCGACGGCAGCCGCCCAGCCTTCGCCCATCTGCGACGACGGCGTGATCGGATAAGCGCCGGCAGCCTCGCTGGCGGCCGTCTCGACCGAGACTATCGCTTCACTTCCGTCCACCGCCATACGCGTTCCCGGGTACTTCGGCTGGACGGGGTTCTCTTTGTTTTTCTTGAGGATCATGCGGCTTCGCTCCCTGCAGGTTGGGGCTCACGCTCGAAACTCTGCTGGCCTTCCACCCAGACGATCGCGTTCGTCGGGCAGCGCCTCATCGCGTCGGGTTCAGCGAGCTCGTTCTTCTCGTAGTCGATAACGGCGAGACCGTTGACGATCTCGATCAGGCCCGGGGCCGCATCCGTGGCGCACAGGCCGCAGCCGGTGCAGGCGACCCGACACAGCTCCTCGGCCTCGTCGCCTTCGATCAGGTTCTTGCACTGCACGATCAGCTTCTGGTCGATGGGCATGAGCACGAAGAGATCGCGCGGACACGCGTCGACGCAGTCGCCGCAGGCGGTGCACAGCTCGGGCGTCACGACCGGCAGGCCCACGTCGTTCATGTGGATCGCGTCGTAGTCGCACGACCGCTCGCAGTCGGCCAGACCGAGGCAGGCCCAGCCGCAGCCGATTCCGCCCGCCGCCACCGCCGCCGCCGCGCCGCAGGTCTCGAGGCCGCGATACTCGGCCCAGCGGACGGTGACGTCCGAGCCGCCCGCGCACTGCAGCCGGGCTACCCGCTTCACCGCCTCGCCCGCCTCGACGCCCAGATAGTCGGCGATCTCGATGACGTCCTGTTCACCGAGCTGCGTGCACTGAGCCGGCTGTCGCTCGCCGGCGATCAGCTCCTCGGCGAAGGCGCGACATCCCGCGGCGCCGCAGGCGCCGCAGTTCGAGCCGGGCAACATCTCGTTGACGGCGTCGATCCGCGGGTCTTCCCACACCTGCAGCTTCTTGTTCGCCACCGCGATCAGGATGGCGAAGGTGAGGGCGACACCCCCCAGGATCGCCACCGAGACCAGAATCGCTGAAAGACTCATCTATGCTCTGCTTTACTCCGTTCTGGCTATTCCACGTCGCTGAGGTCCGTCTGCTGCAGCAGGAACGCCGCCAGTTTGTCCACCGAGGTCATCTGCTCGCCAGGCGCGCCAGCCGCGGCTGCCTCGTCGGCCGCCGGTCCCGCGGCGGCCAGGGCCCGCAGTTGCTCCAGCTCTTCGTTCTGCTCAAAGGCGCTGATGCCGCCCAGCTTCTTGCGAACCGGCTTATCCGGCAACTCCTGAACCTCGAGCCGCTGCGCCAGGCTCTTGCCGCGGCTCGGGTCGTGGACGAAGCGGGCGGCGCCCGCCGGCATGAGGGCGGCGACGGCGGGCCCTTCGGCGTCGGCGCACTTCTTCAGCTCGGCCTCGTCGCTGGTCTGGAGCACGAAGATCGACGGGGTGATCAGCCGAACCAGCGGGGCCGGCGGCGCCTGACCGTTGACCAGCAGCACGATCTTCATGTCGCCGTCGAGGAACTCGGCCAGATCGCCGGCGCGCAGATCGGCGCCGTCGAGCTCGACGACCAGTGGCGGCGCCAGGCGCCGTTCACCCGAATTCCACGCGTCGAAGGCCAGCGGCTCGAGGTCGGCGCCCTTGCCGTTCGAGAGCGCACCCACGGTGGCCAGGCTGGCCACCCGGGCCGCGGCGAAGGCGCGACCGATCTCTGCCAGCCGAGCGGCGATGGCATCTCGCAACCGACCGCCCTTTGGCAGCTCGATGTAGAAGGCCTCGTCGTCCCCGGTCGAGACCTGCCGCAGGATGTCGAACGCCGCTTCCACCTTGCTCAGCGTCTCCGGGTCGCTGGCCTCGGAGTCGGTGAGGCTGGCGAAGCGACTGGAATCGATGCGCCCGGTAGCGAACGCGCCGAGTCCCGCGGCGACGCCATTGTCGCCGGTCTCCTCCTGTGATCGGTGCGCCGACAAAAAGCCGCGCACCTCTTCGGCCGTGGTGATTACCGCGGAGCGGTGCTTCTCCAGCACGCCGGCCACCGCCTCGAGGGCGGCTTTCACCCTTTCCTCAGACGGCATAGTGGTCCAACTCCTCGTTCAGCGCCTCCACGCGCTCTTCGGCGGTGTGCGCCGGAAGCCTTCGCAGGTCCTCGTAGCGCGGCGCCTTGTTGTTCTTGTAGAAGATGCCCAGGCGAACTCGGTCGCTGGTTTCGGCGAGCCGACGCGCCTCGTTCAGGTTAGAGGGGTCGTGCACGATCTTGTTCTGGTAGATCTGGTCGAGGTCGGGCACGTGGATCCCGTCATCGTGGATCATCATCTCCACCACGTCGGGCTTGCGCACCGCCTCGTCGTAGACCGAGGCCGTGTAGACCGGACAGCGCTGCAGGATGCGGACGAACGCGAACCCGTCGTGCTCGTACGCCGCCTTCAGCGTCTCGTACAGGTGCATCGGAATCCACTCCGCCGTCTGCGCCACGAACGACGCGTTGGTCACGCCCAGCGTCGCGGTCAGCGGGTTCAGCGGCCGCAGGTACGAGCCCTTCGGCTGCGTGTTGCTGGGGAAATGCTCCGGCGTGGTCGGTGACGTCTGGCCCTTGGTCAACCCGTACATGTTGTTGTCGAGCAGCAGGGCGACCATCCGCATGTTGTAGCGCGTCGCGTGGATCCAGTGGCCAGCGCCGATCGAGCAGCAGTCGCCGTCGCCCATCACCACGAAGACGTCGAGGTCGGGACGCGTCAGCCGGATCCCGCTGGCCACGGGCAGGGCGCGGCCGTGCAGGCCGTGGAAGCCGTAGGTCTTCATGTAGTGCGGGAAGCGGCTCGAGCAGCCGATCCCCGACACGAACACGGTCTTCTCGGGCTTCAGCTGCTTCTCTTCCAGCAGCCGCTGCATCGCGGTCAGGATGCTGTGGTCACCGCATCCGGGACACCAGCGCGCGATCGCGCCCTGATAATCCGCCATCTCGAAGTGACGGTCGTCATCTATGTAGCTGCCGAGCAGCGAGCATCCGAAGTGCGTCATACCTTGGCTCCCATCTCCATTCGCTGCTTGATCGCCTTCAATATATTGGCCGGCCGCAGCGGCTGTCCGGGCACCCGGGACCAGCAGTCCAAATCGACCAGCGTGGTCTCGCGCAGCAGGCGGCAGAGCTGCGCCCGACGCCGATTCTCGTCGGTGATGTACGGCGCACCCGGCTCGTCGCTGTAGTTGATCTCGACGGTCATCACGCGGTCGAACCGCTCGAAGATGTCCTTGAGGCCGGGCTCCAGCGGCGAGAGGAAAGTCAGATGCACCGACGAGACCGAGAGTCCGTCGGCCCGCGCACGATCCACCGCCTCTTCTATGGCTCCCTTTGTGCTACCCCAACCCACGACCAGCAGTTCGCCGGAATCGTCGCCGTGCACCTCCGGCGGTTTCAGCGTCGACTGCAGAACGGCGATCTTGCGGCTCCGCATCTCGCTGCTCCGCTGGTGGCTGTCCGGATCGTACGCCACCTTGCTCCACTCGTTGTGCGCCAGCCCGGTGGCCGTGTGCATGCCGCCCGGCTGCCCGGGGATCACGCGCCGCGACAGGCCCGTCCGCGGGTCCCAGTCATACGGCGGCACCCCCTCGGGCACCGGCGCCAGGTTCACCGGCGCCTGCTGCCAGCGAGGATCGAGCTGCGGCCGCGGAAACGGGGTCACCCCCGTCGCCAGGTTGGCGTCGGTGAGCACGATGACCAGGGTGCGGAAGACCTCGGCGATCCGGCGCGCCGTGACCATGACGTGGAAGCAGTCCTCCATGGTGGCCGGCGCCATCACCACGTGGGGCGAATCGCCGTGCTGGCCGAAGATCGCCGCCAGCAGGTCCGACTGCTCGACCTTGGTGGGGAGCCCCGTGCTGGGGCCGCCCCGCTGCACGTTCACCACCACCAGCGGCACCTCGAGCATCACGGCCAGCCCCAGGAACTCCTGCTTGAGTGACATCCCCGGGCCCGACGTGATGGTGTACGCGACCTTGCCCGCGTACGACGCGCCGATGGCGACGCCGACCGCCGCGATCTCGTCCTCCGCCTGGTGCACGACGCCGCCGAACCGGTCGTACACTTCGCCCAGGTAGTGGGAGGCCGACGTGGCCGGCGTGATCGGGTACATCGAGCAGAGCTCCATCCCCGCCGCGATCGCGCCCATCCCGATCGCCTCGTTGCCGTTCATCACCACCATCGGCGTGTCCGACGGGACCGTCGGCACCTCGATCCGGAAATCGAGGTTCGACCCGGCCCACGAATAACCGGCCTCCAGAAGATCCACGTTCCGCCGATAGACCTCCTCGCCCTTCTTCCGGAACTGATGCGCGATCTGCGCCTTCACCAGCTCCCGGTCGCGATCGTAGATCCACGTCAGCAGGCCGAGGGCGAACATGTTCTTCCCGCGTCGCGCGTCGTCGACGATCTTCAGGCACTCCTCCTCCATCGGAACCTCGATGATCCGATAGTTCCGCTCGGAGAAGACCTCCATCGTCTCCTTCCACTGCTTCTGGATCTCCGCGTCCGAGTGGTCCTTCCACATGTTCTCGATCAGGATGATCGCGTCGTCCGCCAGCGCGCCCAGCTGGTGACGACCCAGCAGCACCTGCTCGTTGAACGCCACCACCAGGTTCGTCGCGTCGCCCCAGTTGGTGATCGTCTCGGTCCCGAACCTGATTCGGTTGCCGCTGCCCCCCGCTATGCTCCGGGGCGGCGGCTGGATCTCCGCCGGGATGATCTCCACCGTCCAGGCGCCGTTGCCCATCTTCGCGCAGACCGCCCCGAAGATCTGGCCGCACTTCTGCGCGCCCTCACCCGAATCCGACACGATCTCCACCGTGTGCTCGTCCAGGCGGATGATCTCGGGTCCCTGCTTCTTCCGGCCCTTCCCTGACGTCTTCTTCTTCCCTGCCGTGCGGGCTTTCGTCGTCACCTTGGCTGTCCTCTCTCTATGCCAACGGATCGGCCGAGCACCTCCCTTGCCCCGTATCTCCGACACCGCTCGGCCCCTGCCGTTCCCTTCTCTTTTCCCGCCTTCCCGCCGCCTCGCGGCGCCCGGGAGGGCGTTCCCGTTCCTATATTATCGTGGCGTATTTCGTGCCATAAATCTGTNNCGGACGGCGGAGTCCTTCACCGGATCGGGACATTTTGCCCCGGGCGCGGGACAGGCCAAATCCTCGTAAATGCTTAATGCCGTTGAAGATCCTAGAGCGTCGACCATGCCCGCTGACGGCGGAATCGCCACCAGGAGAGCCCGGTGGGGATGAGGATCCAGAGGAGCAGAGAGGCGATGCAGACGGCGATGACGCCGCCGGCACCCAGGGTGTCGAGCCAGACTTGGCCCACCGGGCCCAGCAGGCTGCCGTCGCTATCGAGGCTGGCGATGATACCGAGCCGGAACGACTCCACCGGGTTGACGAAGGCCCAGAGGACGAGGGTTAGGGGCGGCAGACCCCATCGCAGGGTGGCGCCCATGATGGCCAGGGTGCCGAGCCCGACGGCGACGATCCAAACGACGAGACCGGCGCCGGTGGCCCGGGTACGTGACCGTGCGACGACCGAGCAGAGGAGGCCGACGGCGACAAAGGTCTCGGCCAAGAGCAGGGTGATGGCGAGAAGCAGGGCGATGGGTGTCCAGGGAGTGCCGGCCCAGGCGGCGATGGCTCCGGCAAGGCCGAAGCCGATAAGGAGCGAGAGGGCCACAGCGAGGCTGACGCCGATCCACTTGCCCCAGAAGAGCTCGCTGAAGGAGATGGGCTGGCTGACCAGGTACTCCAGACTGCCCAGTTCCCGTTCGCCGGCGACGGCGGCGGTGGCCGGAAAGAGCGCCATGAGCGGAACGAAAAGGAGTGCCAGGTGGACGAGTCCGGCCATCACCTTGGCGAAGCCGCGGTAGCCGTAGATCTCCGAACTGCTGAGCCCAAAGAAGGTAAGGACGAGCGCGCCGATCAGGAAGATCGCCGAGTAGGCGATGAACCAGCGCGACCGGAGCGACTCGCCGAGCTCGCGTCGAACCAACGTGCTCACGATGCCGAGCTCGCTCATGCCTGCTTCTCCTCGCGGAAAAACCCTTCCACGATCTCCTCCAGCGATGGTTCCACGACCCAGAAGTCCTCGATCGGGACCCCGGACTCGCGCAGTCGCCACAGCGCTTCGGCGCGTTCGCCCGCCGGCGACTGGATGGCCACGTGCGTTCCGTTGGCCAGCACCGACCCCGGTCCGGCCAGTCGGGTCAACTGCTCACGGGCAGCGTCGCGCCGGTCGGGCGCCGTGCGAACCCAGAGCCAGGCGTCGGCGCCCGCTCGCGCTCGCAAGTCTCCCAGGCTTCCGTCGAACACGATCCGGCCATCGTGGAGTATCCAGATCCTCTCCGCCATCATCTCCACTTCTTCCAATCGGTGCGAGGCCAGGAGCACCGTGGTATCGGGGCTCACCTGGCGGAGGGCGCGCATGAACTCGCCCCGGGCCCGGGGATCGAGGTTCGCCGTCGGCTCGTCCATCAGCAGAACCGGCGGATCCGAGGCGAGGGCCACGGCCAGGAGAGCCTTTTGCATCATGCCGCCGGACAGCTCGCGCAGCGCCAGCTCGCCATGCTCCTCGAGGGGCAACCCGAGCGCGGCGAGTCGATCGGTGAGAGCCGCGGCAGGCAGCCGGCGCAGGGTCGAGAAAAACTCGACCATCGCCGACAGGGTCATCTGGAAGAGCGGCGGACGCTGCGGCACGTAGCCGATCCGGCGCCGCGCGTCCTTCCCGGCCCTCGAGACGTCCACCCCGTCCACCTCGATCGATCCATCGAACGACAGCACGCCCATCGCGCAACGGAGCAGCGTGGTCTTGCCGGCACCGTTCAGCCCCAGGATCGCCAGGCGCTGGCCGCGCTCCACGGCGAAGTCGAGATCCCGCAGCACCTCACGTGACCCGTAGCGCTTGCTCAACCCGCGGGCCTCGATCATAGCGGCCATCGCCACACCCCCCACACGGAAACCGCCGCCAGGCCCAGCCAGAGCGTCGCCAACAGCGGAGCTCGACCGGACTTACGCTCCTGCTCGCCATCCGCCGCGAGGCCCACCGCCCGGGGCTCCCTCTCGCGAGGCAACGTTTGCGGCAGCGAGTCCACCACGATCGGCTTCGGCTCGAGCAGCGGGAAGAAGCGTCCCAGCGCGTCCAGAGCCAGTGCCGCCGGGCTCAGCTCGTAGAGCCGCAGCGCCGGATGACGCGCGAACAGATCGTCGGACAGCCGGTCGATCCGGTAAGGCAAGTCGGGGGTGCCATCGTCGTCGGCGTCCCAGGCGGCGGCATCGTCCCAGGCGTTGCCGCTCCAGCTGTTGCCCAGCGCCGTGCCGCCACCGGAGACAGACACCTCCCGCATGTTCCCGATGAACTTGTTATCGACAAAATCGTTGCGGCGTACCGACGGCAGAAGCTCGACGCCGATGTCGTTGAACACGATCCAGTTGTGGCGAACGATGTTCTGCGCCTCCATCGCGCTGGGCGCGTTGTCGAAATAGAGTCCGACCTGGTTCTGCACGATCAGGTTGTGGACCACCTCGATCCGGTCCGCATCCTTCAGGCCGATGCCGTAGCCGCTGCGTCCGGCCGCCCGGGCGAAGATGTTGTCGCGCAGTACGATGTCCGACGAGTACATGATGAACGACGCGACGTCGTTGCCGACGAACTCATTCCGCTCGAACAGGTTGTCGCTGCTGTACATGTAGTGGAGCCCGTAGCGCCCATCGCTCACCCGGTTGTCCCGAAACTCCAGGCCGTGGCTGAAGTAGATGACCACGTCCCGCGTGCGCCTCACCGTGTTCCGTTCCACCCGCACATCATCGCTGTACCAGAGACGGATGCCATCGCCACGCCGGCCGAGCGGCCGATCTTTCCCCTCCACCACGTTGTCGACCACCCGGCCCCCGTGGCCCTGCTTCAGATAGATACCGAACAGCACGTCGCTCAGCTCGTTGCCGGCGACCACACACGAGTCCGCCGTCACCAGCACCCCGGCATCCTCCCGATCGAGCACACGACCCGACCCGCGAATGCGGAAGCCGACGATTCGAGAGCCGGGCGCTCGCAGCTCGACCACGGTGCCCTCCCCCGCCCCATCGATGATCGGACCGCCATGACCGATCAGCGTCACCGGCACCTCGACCACGAGCTTCTCCCGGTACGTCCCGGCGGCGACGTGGATCGTGTCGCCGGGGCCAGCCGCCGCCAGCGCCTCGCCGATCGTGGCCGGCCCACCCGGACCGCCCACCTGCAACGCTCCCGTGGCCAGGAGCACCGCCGCCCACAGCATCAGTCCGCCCCGCGTCGCTTCAGGTACTCGATGAACAGGGCGGCGGGCCCCAGCGCTCCGGCGATGAACATCAGTATCGCGCCGGTGGCCGGCCAGCTGCTCACGGTGAAGTTCGCGACCTCGGTCGTGCCCAGGAACCTGGGCGTGAACGGCTCCATGCGTATGGGCGCGCTGGGCGACAGGTTGTGTCCGTATTCGTAGAGCCAGCGCTGGAAGTCAGCCAGCATCACGACGCCGAAGACCACGAAATCGATCCAGCCCAACGCCGCGATCTCCGTCCGCGCGACCATCATCGCCAGCACGGCGAGGGCCAGGAAGCGAAGGATGAAGAACGGGATGAACCGGAACTCGGGAAACTCGTCCGGCTCGATCTCCTGCATCCCGATGTAGTGATTCAACGTGTTCACTTCCTGAATCTCACCGGCCACCTTGTGCGAGTAGAGCTGCAACGACAACCCGTCGGGATACTGCGGCGCGTGCAGCGTGACCGTCCAGATCGGCAGGAACGTTGACAGAATCAGAAGCACCGCTGCCGCACCGACCAGGATCCGCGACGCCCGCGACAGATCCCCGCGGAACAAATCGACTGTTGTCATGATCTCCTGGCCATCCCCTTCACCCCGTCACCCCCGCTGACCAGCTTGGCAGCCCGGACGGCGCCCGTCCCGGCCTTCACGTAATACTGCCAGGCCATGTTGCCCTTGTCGCTGGCGGTGGCGAAATCGCCGGCCTCGTATGCCTCTCGGGCCGCGGCTAACTGCTTGTCGCCCTCCTCCAGCCAGTGCCGCGCATCGGTAACAAAGCCCGCGGCCACCGCGTGCTCTTCGGCTCCCGCCTCCACGGCGCTGGCGAGCACGGTCTCGACGACGCCCTTGACGCTGTCGGATCGGGCCAGCCAGGCATCCGCCTTTGTCTTCGCCTCGTCCTGTTGCTGGGCGGGCACGCCCACCAGGGCGCGCCCGCTCAGCAGCAAGAGAGCAGCGATCGGAATTACGAACTTTCTCATCGCCGTCTCCTTCCTGGCTTACGGTTCGACGAACAGGTAGCCGGCCATCTCCAGGTGCAGCGCCGAGCAGAACTCGCTGCAGTAGAACGGGTAGACGCCCGCCTTGTCGGCGACGAACTCGATCACCTCGGACTCGCCGGGCTCGAGGCTGACGTTGATGTTGTACTTGTCGATGGCGAACCCGTGAGTCGCGTCCCGTGCGCTCTCCACGCTGGTCAGGTGGATCCGCACCCTATCACCCTGGCGCACACTGATGTGCTCCGGGGTGAAGTGACTGCGGATCGCGGTCATGTACACGTTTACGGTGTTCCCGCTTCGCTCGACGCGCTCCTGCCCGGAAGCGACCGCGTTGGGATCGGTCGCCATCTCGTGCGGATTGAAGTTGGCCGGGTAGACGAGCCACGGATCGAGCTTGTCCGCCTTGATGATCTGGGCGTAGTGCGGCTCGCCGATGCCGATCGGCATGTCGTACAGCAGCTGCATCTGCGCGCCCTCGATGTCGATCAGCTGGAAGTTCTGCGGGTGCAGCGGGCCGACGGGCAGGAAGCGGTCGATCGACCACTTGTTGAGGGCGACCAGGTAGTTGCCGTCGGGCGACTTCGTGTCGCCTTCCGCCGCGGCCAGGTGGCCGATGTTGTAGTGGACGTCGATCTTCGAGTCGAGCGTCCAGGTCTCGAGGCTCCACTTCGCCACCGCCGACTCGATGAACAGCGACGTGTAGGCGTTGCCGCGGCCGTCGAACTGGGTGTGCAGCGGTCCGAGCCCGAGCTCCACCTGCGCCTCGAGCACCGCATCGAAATCGAGGATCGGGACCCCGAACGGGTCGGAGCCCGAATACGTCTCGTTGGCGATCGCGTCCTCGACCTTCTCGAACGAGTAGACCGAGACGTGCGGATCGAGCTTGCCCGCCGTCACGATGAAGCGCCCGTCGGGCGTCACGTCGGCGCCGTGCGGGCTCTTCGGCTCCGGGACCAGGTAGAGCAGCCCCTCGCCGATCGACACGTCCAGCGGGATCACGCTCATCCCCTGGATCCGCTGAACGCCGTTGCCGGACTGGAAGACCTCCTCCGCCCGCTGCCAGTTGATCGTGTGCAGGTAGTCCATGTCGTTCGACGAGGCGCCCGCCTCGAACGGCACGCCGCCGGAGGCGTCGAGGCCGCCGGTCGCCATCTCGCTGTTGAACGACCCCAGGAAGACCCAGCCGAACGACGGGCCCTTGCCCGCGTCCGCCAGGTCCTGCCAGTAGGGCGGCAGCTCGAGCGTGAACGAGCGCGTCGGATCGATGCGCCCCGCCTCGCGATCGAACTTCCAGAAGGTCACCGCACCGCGGTAGCGCTCCTGGTACTCGCTGATGTCGGCGTAGCTCCCGTCGAGCGGGACCGCGTACTGGCTCGACTGGATCACGTACTCGGTGTTCGGCGTCACGAACGTGGCTCCGTGATCCGAGCCCATCAGCGGGTTGTGCAGCAGCTGCTTGGTCTCGAAGTCCTTGAGCGAGATGACCGCGACCCGGGCGTTCGCCTTGTCGTCGATGAACAGGAACTCGCCGTCGTAATCGCCGTCGGTCTCGGAGATCGCCGGGTGGTGCGTGTCGCCCCACAGGACCTCCTTGCCGTTCACACGGCCACCCTCGATGGCCGTCATGGTGCCGCCGGCGCCGTACCCGTAGCCCTGCCACGGCTCCGGCGTGAAGGCCGCGATCACCTTGAGCAGTCGCATCGACGGCAGCCCGATCACCAGCACCTGCCCCGAGTGGCCGCCGGACGAGAACATCACGTACTCGTCCATCTGCCCGGTCGGCACATAGGTCTTGAGCGCTGCCGTTATGTCGGCCTCGCTCAGATCCCGTTCGCTGGCGATCTCGCTCACCGAGACGCCCGCCGGCCCGCGGGCACATGACTGCGGCCCAACGATCATCAGCGCGACAACCGCGAGGGCAGCGGCGAGGCCCCAGAGTTTGGTCTTCGTGTCCATCGTTCTGTCCCGCTCCTTGTGGGTGGTTGACTGTGTCGCTTCGTGGTAGAGCGTCTTGGTGAGTTAGTGCGTTGGTGCGTTAGTGAATTCGTCGATCCGTTCAGGAAGCCAGGCCATTCATCACCTCACCAACGCACTTACGCACCAACTCACTCGCCCTCCGCGTCCTCGTGGCGGAGGTACTCGAACAGGGCCAACGCGTCCGCCCGCGTTACCCCCTGGTTCGTCATCGGCGTGTAGTATTCGGCCAGCAGCTGCTTCGCCGTGTCGTCGTTGGCTAGCATCGAGTCGGGGTTCACGATCATCCCGACGATGAATGCGCGGCTGCGGCGCTCGGTCACACCTGCCAGGTCCGGCCCCACCAATCNNCCGGCCCCACCAATCGACCTCCGCCGATCCGATGACAGGCGTTGCAGCCCCGGGCCGCGAAGAGCTCCTCGCCGCGCTCCGCCAGCGCCTCGTCGATGGGCCCCAGCTCGGCGGGCGAGCTCATCTCCCCACCCTCATCCTCCCTCTCCGAGTCCATCTGACCGCCGCCCCCCTCGCCGCCACCACATCCCCCGGCGATCGTCAGCGCAAGGACCAACGACACCGTGCCCCAGATCTGCCTCTTCCCGTTCGTCATCTTTGTCCCGCTCCTTCGTTTCGGTCATCGTCTCGCTTTCGTCTACCTACCTACTGACCCACTGCCTCACTGACCCACTATCCCCCCGTCTCCTCCAGCAGATCGGCCACAACGGTCTCACAGAAGAAATCGATCATGGGATCTGACACCCCTTTCCAGCTGTCGTGCAGCTGGCAAGGCGACTCGTCCGAGCACTCCTCCCGGCCCATGAGACAGCCGCGCTGCTTCGTCACCGGGTCAAACGGCTCGATGACATCGGCCAGCGAGACCTCTTCCGGGGGCCGGCCGAGGATGAAACCGCCGCGCGGACCACGCTCGGAGACCAGCACACCGGCCCGCGCCAGCGAATGGAGGATCTTGGCCAGGTAGTTGGCAGGCAGATCGAGGGCCTGGGCGACCTGGGCGGCACGGACGGGGCCGTCGGTTTGGTTCTGCGCCACGTAGAGGACGGCGCGGATCGCATACTGATTGGTCTTCGAGATCAAAGGCGAAGCCCGGCTTAATTTCTGTTTCTCATGCTAATATCATAATAAGCCCCTCGCAACCCCCCAGCGACCCTTGCTCCGCCCTTCGCCCCCCGCTATCCTCCGCCACTCCGGAACACACTGCGTCACCCACTCTACCGGCACCCGAACTCACGTGAACTCCGACCCGACCATCGCCGAGAGTCAACAGGAAACAGCCGACGCGGATCGCGCTTCAGAAGCCGCTGACCGGGAGTCCCGGGCAACGCATTACGTCCGCTTCAGCGGCGCGCGCCTGGCCGTGATGGTCTCGCTGCTGGCGCTGGCGTTGGTGCGGGTCGGGCTCAACCCGCCGCTGTCGCGAGCTGTGTGGGTGCTGCTGCCGGGCTGGTTCCTGGTGGCGGCGGTGTATCACCTGCTGCAGCCGCGGGGCGGGATGCCGTATTGGTTCGTCTACCTGTTGCGGCTTTCGTTCTATGTTTACGAGGTAACCACCGTACTCCTGGTGGCCAACCTGATCGGTGCCAGCGGCTGGCTGGCCATCCTGTTCCTACTGCTCCCCACACTGGAGCTGAATCTGGCGTTCCCGGATCGCGGTGGGACGATCGCGTCGACGCTGGGCGCCCTGGCGGTCGCGGCCGTCGCCTACGCCGAGGCGCGCGGCCGGCTCTGGCACGATCCCTTCTACTCGGTGGACGCGCCGCTATACCGCGAGCCGGCCTACCTGGTGGCGGTGCTCGTGCTCGCCCTGGTGTTCCTGGTGATCCTGCCGCGCTGGGTCAGGCGCTATCTGGAAGCGCGCTCGTAGACCGACACGTGCATCGTGCTGCTCGCGCTGAACCGCTCGCCGTGCCAGCCGCCCCAACGTTCGCGAAGCTGCAGCCCGGCCAACCGCGCCATGAGGTCGAGCTCCGAGGGCCAGGCGTAGCGGATCTTCAGCGGATAGAGGGTCACCCCCTTCTCCGACAGCAGGATGTGGCGTGACATGACGCTCTGGTTGACCGGGTCGTGAAGCGAAGCCTCGAGCCGAATCGCATCCGGTTCGTGGGCCTCGATTCCAACGCGCCCGTTGCGGTCGAAGCGGCCGAGATCGGGAACGAACGCGTCGAACACGAAGACCCCGTCGTCGGTTAGCCGCTCGGCCACGTTGTGGAAGCAGCGGATCTGGTCCTCCTGCGTCACTAAAGCGAAGATCGTGTTGAAAACGACGTAGATCAGGCGGTACTTGCCGTCGACGTCGACCTCGGCGAAGTCGCCCACCGTGACGTTGATACGGTCCGCGCCTGGCTTGCGGCGCAATCCCGCCAGCATCGCTTCCGATGCGTCGATCCCATGCACCTCGATCAGCCGCTCGGACAGCGGCAGAGCGATCCGACCGGTTCCGATCCCCAGCTCGAGCGCGGGCCCGCGCCCCGCCATTTCGGCGAGCCGGTCGACCACGGCGTCGACTTCGAGGTGAGCGTACCAATCGTCGTACATGGCGGCGATGCGATCGCCGTAGGTGGAGGGTCTGAAGTCTTCCACGCGGCCACCTCCTGCGAGTACGAGTACGATAACGAGTAAGATCAGGAGTAGGAGTAGGATAATGAACGGGAGGGGGGCAAGGGCCGTGAGGTGAGGCGGGAGCCGGCCTGTTTCTTGCACGTTTGTACGCTGGGTAACCACACCCGGCACCGGGTGGGAATGCACAGGCGACGCGACGTATCCGGTCTCCCGTGGGCGGTCGGCGCGCGCCGCGGCCCGGACCCGGGACGGAGGGGTGTGTCCGGAGGCACCCCCCTTGTCGCTTTTTGTCACACGCTGCGGCCAGGAGGCGGAGATGGCAGGCATAGTCGGCTACGGGGCTTACATCCCCCGCAAGCGGATCAAGACCGAGGAGATCGCCCGCCAGTGGGGCAAGGACCCGGAGACGATCCAGCGCGGTCTGCTGCTGCAGGAGAAATCGGTCCCCGGCATAGACGAGGACACGATTACGATCTCGGTGGCAGCCGGTTGGAGCGCGCTGCAGCGGGCCGGGATCGGCGGAGAGAAAGTGGGGGCCCTCTACATCGGCTCCGAATCGCACCCCTACGCGGTGAAGCCGAGCGGGACGGTGGTGGCGGAGGCGCTGGGGATCGGACCCGAGGTCCACATCGCCGACTTCGAGTTCGCCTGCAAGGCGGGCACCGAGGCGATGTTCGTGGCGCTGGGCCTGGTGGAGGCGGGCCGCTGCGAGTACGCGATAGGGATCGGCGCCGACACATCGCAAGGCGCCCCCAACGACGCGCTGGAGTTCTCCGCCTCGGCGGGTGGTGCGGCGTTCATCTTCGGCCAGAACAATCTGGTAGCCGAGGTGATCGACACTTACAGCTACACGACCGACACGCCGGACTTCTGGCGGCGCGAGGGCGAGTTCTATCCACGCCACGGCGGCCGCTTCACCGGCGAGCCCGCCTACTTCACCCACGTGCTGTCGGCCACGCGGGGGATCCTCGAGAAGACCGGGCTCGAGCCCGAACAGTTCGCCTACGTGGTCTTCCACATGCCGAACGGCAAGTTCCCGCTTTCGGCCGGCAAGCAGCTGGGATTCAAGAAAGAGCAGCTGGAGACGGGCTGGGTGGTCCCGACGATGGGCAACACCTACTCGGGGTCCTCGCCCACCGGCCTGGCGGCCATCCTCGACGTGGCGAAGCCGGACGACCTGATCCTGATCACGTCGTTCGGCTCGGGGGCGGGCAGCGACTCGTTCGTGTTGCGGGCGACGGATCGCCTGCCGAAGGTCCAGGGACTGGCGCCGACGGTGCGCTCGATGCTGGACGGGCGACGGCACTACGTGACGTACGGAGAGTACGCGAAGTATCGCGAGAAGATCATCGTCAACGATTGATCGCGCTGAGATTCGGTCGGTGCAAGTGAACATCGAACGTCCAACGTCCAACGTTGAACGTTCAAGTTCCTCACAGGAGAGACAGCAATGCGTGAGGTAGCGATAGTCGGAGCCGGAATGACGCCGTTCGGCGAGCTGTGGAAGCAGAGCCTGCGCGACATGTTCGCCGAGGCGGCCGCGGGCGCGCTGAGCGACGCCGGTGCGGACAGCATCGACTCGCTGTACGTGGGCTGCATGTCCGGCGGCCAGTTCGTCGGCCAGGAGCACCTGGGCCCGCTGATGGCCGATCATCTGGGGATGACCGGCGTGCCGGCGGTGCACGTCGAGTCGGCCTGCGCGTCGGGCGGGATCGCCCTGCGGATGGCCTACATGGAAGTCGCCTCCGGGATGAGCGACCTGGCGCTGGCGGTGGGGATCGAGAAGATGACCGACGGGGCGGACGTGACCAACGTGCTGGCCACCGCGGCGGACCAGGAGCTCGAGGTCTACCACGGCGTCACCTTCCCCGGCCTCTACGCCATGATCGCCCGGGCCCACATGCAGGCCTACGGGACGACGGAAGAGGACATGGCGTGGGTTTCGGTGAAGAGCCACAAACATGGCGCCATGAACGACAAGGCCCAGTTCCCGCGCGAGTTTACGGTGGATGACGTGATGGCGTCGGCGATGGTCGCCGAGCCGCTGCGGCTGCTCCACTGCTCGCCGGTGAGCGACGGCGCCGCTGCCGTGCTGGTCTGCCCATTGGAGCGGGCGAAGGAGTTCACCGATCGACCGGTGAAGATCGTCGCCTCGGGCCTGGCGACGGGCTCGATGGCGCTGGCCGACCGGCCGGACCCGTCGTACCTCGATTCGGTCCAGCGTTCGGCTGAGCGGGCCTACAGCGCGGCGGGCATCGGGCCGCGGGACATCCAGGTGGCCGAGGTCCACGACTGCTTCTCGATCGCCGAGATCTGCTGCATCGAGGCGCTGGGTCTGGTGGAGCGCGGCCGCGGCGGCCCGGCGGCGCGGGAAGGGTTCACGGCGCTGGGCGGCTGCGTGCCGGTGAACACGAGCGGCGGCCTCAAGTCGAAGGGCCACCCGGTGGGCGCCACCGGCATCGCCCAGGCGATCGAGATCTTCCGGCAGCTGCGCGGCGAGTGCGGGGACCGACAGGTCGAGAACGCTCGCGTCGGCCTCACCCAGAACATGGGCGGCTCGGGCGCCAGCTCGGTCGTCCACATCTACGAGGGGGTCTGATCATGCCGAGTCCCAGGTACTGGAGGGAGATTCCCAACCGTTACCGCCTCGAGGCGGCCAAATGTTCGGACTGCGGCAAGGTGGTCTTCCCGGTCCGCCGCATCTGCCCCGCCTGCCGCGGCACGGCCTTCGAGAAGATGAACCTCACGCGGAGCGGCAAGGTCATCACGTCGACGGTCATCCACGTGCCCCCCGATGATTTCCTGATGGAGGCGCCGTACACCATGGCCATCATCGAAACGCCGGAGGGCGCGCGCCTGATGGCCCAGGTCGTCGACTGCGATCCGGCCGAGGTCGGCCCCGGCATGGAGGTCAACCTCGAGTTCCGTCTCATTCGCAAAGAGGGGAACAGCGGCATCCTCTGCTACGGGCACAAGGCCGTCCCGGCGGCCTGATAGGAGGGAGCTCATGCACAGGATACAGGTCTGGGCCGAGGTGAATGACCGACACTTCCACGCCTACGAGGCGGAGGCGAAGCGGCGCGGCGTGTCGGTCCAGGAACTGGTCGAGCAGACGGTGAACTGCCTGCTCCGCGAGCTGGAGCAGGAAGAAGAGGAAGGGAGCGGACCCGAGCACCTGATCAGCGCGTCCTGAGGGCGGAGGTTCGGGCGACTACAACCTCCGGTTCAGCACCCAACGAATGAAGACGAGCCGGGCGGGATGGATCCCGCCCGGCTCGTTCTCATTGGGCCTTGAACTGAACCGGCCTACTCGCCGCTCTCCAGCGCCGCTATGGCGGCCTCCGCCAGCTCGATCAACCTTGCTCCCTGCTCCGGACTCAGCCGCCGGGATCTGACCAGCGCGTTCACCTCGTTGATGAAGGCGCCCAGCTGGTTGATCGCCGGCCGAATCTCGCCCTCGTTGATCTTGCGCTCTACCTGAAGCACCCTGGTGATCAGGGAATGGGCCACGCCGCGCCACAGGGTGCCGAACCGACCCAGCTCGCGGATCTCGTCCTTGAGCTCGACCAGAATCTCCTCCACAGTCGCCGGCGTCCCGTTGCTCAGCGCCCACATCACCGCGCGCCGATCGCCCGCCGCGTCCCTGGCCCAGCCGACGATCGTGCCGGTTGAGTTGATGTCCCGGGCGAAACTCTCATCTCCGCCCTCCAGGCCACCGAGGTCGATCACCTCGCCGTCCGGCGTCCAGAGGGTCGCGCGCTTCGTGGGCAGCGCCGGCTCGTACTCGGACCAGCCCACCGTGAATCCGGCGTCGTTGATCTCGTGCGCCTCACCTTCGTCACCGCCCAGCGTATTGAGATCGACCATCTCGCTGCCCACCGGCCACAGGAACGGGCGCGTCCGCTCCGAGTCGTCGTCCGCCCAGCCGACGACCTGCGAGATCTCGTTGATCCCCAATGCCTCGCTCTGACGACCGCCCAACGTGCCCAGGTCCAACGGCGGCTCCTGTGGGATCCACAGCGTGGCCCGACTCCGCGTGTTGCTCAGCGTCGATTTGCCGGCCACCCGGATCTCCTCGTTCAGGTCCAGACCACGGCTCGCGGTTCCGCCCAGGCTGCCCAGGATCGTCACGTTGCTCGGCGATCGCCAGACGATGGCGTTGAAGTTACCCGAGTTGCTCAGCGCCATCCCGGCGATCACGCCGGCCTCGTTGACGTTGAAGCAGTAGCTCGAGTGGTGGAGCGACGGCACGCCGATGCTCTGCATCCCGTCCGCCTCCGTCCAGTAGAACCCGCGGATCACGCCCGACTCGATCCCCCAGCCCACGACCATACCGCTGCTGTTCACCGCCTCCGCGCGACTGAAGAACCAGCTCGGTCCGTTGATGTCCTGCATGCCACCGTCCGGCGTCCAGACGAACGCGTGCTGATAGCCTTCCGAGGTCTCGCTCACCCCGACGACCCAATCGCTCGCGTTGACCCCGAAGGCTTCGCTCCAGCTCCCCCCGAGCGTACCGAGGCCCTCGATCGCGTACGTCTTTCCGGTGCTCAGTACCACCACGCCCTGCTCCGGGGCCTGCTCCTCAATGCTCGGGCCGGTGATCGGTCGGTCCTCGGTGCAGCCCGTCCAGACCACGAACGTCAGGACGAGGATTCCGAAGAAGCTACCTCTCGACAGAGCTCGAGACATCGCTGCCTCCAATAACAATGACGGTGCCGGCGGGTCATCCCGCCGGCCACATCACTCTGTCGGAGATGAGTGGCGAACGGCAGGCAAGCTGTTGAAAGGCAAGGTGGGTGCCAGGTGAGGCCGAACGGTGGAATCCATTGAAAGACATGCGGTTACCGGTGCGACAGAAGTTTTCCACACTGTGGACAACCCCGGTATTCCGGTAAATTTGTGCCGAACTTTCGGGCACTTTGCCCGGGGGCGTTAAAGGGGGATAGATTACAGAACGGGCACCGCCCGCGCCGTGCCCGTTCCGGCCCTCACCCTGCCACGCCGCCTAGCCGTTGACTCTCAGGTCGCTCTGGATCGTCTCGATGATCGCCCCCGACAGGTCGCGGAGCGGCCCTGCCTGCTCCAGGGTCAGGATGCCGACGCGGGCGAACACGTGGACGTGCCAGCGGAAGACGCGCAGCATGCGGAGGGCGCCGTGCGCTTGTCCGTGGTCCAGGCGTCGCTCGGCCTGGATCACCTTGACGTCCAGGCTGCGGCCCTGGCCGCGATTCAGGGTGCGGGAATCGATCAGCGCCTGGATCTCGGCGTGGAGCATCTCGAACAGCTCGTCGAGGGTCGGCGGCGGCGGAGGTGGAGGCGGCGGCGCCTGGATCGTCACCTTCCAGAGGATGGCGCGGCTGACGCCCTCGTCGTCACCCGCCATGGTGCCGAAGCCGACGACCCAGCCGCTCTCGTTGATCCCCAGCGCGACGCTCTCCTCGAAGCCCGCCGGGCCGCCCAGGTCGACGACCTGCGGTTCGGGTGTCCAGAGCATGGCCCGGGGTGCGCCGCTCTCGGCGAGGCCCTCCCCGACGGCGTAGCCCGAGTCGTTGATGTCCTCGGCCGACGCCTGGCCGCCGGCGGGCAACGGGAGCGGCGACAGCGTCCCCGACGTCGGGAGGGCGCCATCGCCACTGGCTTCCCAGATGAACGGACGCGTGGTCAGACCACCGTTCCCGATGCTCTGTCCGACCACCTGGAGCGGGCTCGCGTCGTTGATCCCGAAGGCCGTGCTCTCGTCGTCGCCCTCGAGCCGGCCCAGCACGGTGACATCCGGACCCGCGCCACAGCAGAAGAGCGCGGCCTGCACGCCGTCGATGTTCTCGATGTTGCCGGCGACGACATCGCTCTCGTTCACATCTGCCGCGGTCATGATCCCTTCGGCGACCGAAAACGCGGATGCGGTCGTGGCGCCGGGGCTCCAGAAGACCGCTCGTGTTCCCGACGGGCTGTCCGATTGCCCCACGACCAGGCCGCGGTCGTTGATGCTGTGGGCGAAGGTGGTGGACCAGCCGGCATCCGGCGGCGCGAGTGTCTCGGTCACGTCCGTGGACCTCGTCCAGCGGAAGCCGAAGAAACCACCGGTGAACCCGAAACCGACGATATCGCCGCCGTTGTTGATCGCTTCGGGCCGGGTCGCAGGGAATTCTCCGAACGCGATGGGCTCGGCGCCCGCCGCTTCGGTCCACAGGTACGAGTGCGTAATGTCGGTCCTGATCTCGAGCGCGATCGCGCCGTTGTCGTTCACCGCTACCGCCCGGCTCTCCCCTTCCAACGCGGATCCCAGGTCACAGATCTCGACCACCACCGGCTCGCTGATCAGCGGCTCGCAGGTCACGTTCTGCAGCAGCGGGCCGGTCGTCGCCGCGCTCTCACGATCGGGACCCGTCAGCGGTTCCTCATCCGCACAGCCAGCCCAGGTGAGGAGCGCCAGCAACACGATCGAAGGTGCCACGCAACGCGGCAGCCGTAGTCTCATTTACACCTCCACTCGACCACGCCAAGGGGCGAAAAGGCCGTACCGGCAGGCGTATCGCTCCTAACGGGCCTGTTCGACTGGATTCTTGCCGACATTTCCGGTTATCAGATGGGCGGGGCCGTCCATCGATGGGGCAACATCGATGCCAAATCCATGGACGCCTGGACCCGACCGGTGGTAGACCGGACGCGGCGTCGCGTCAGGCTCGGTCACGGCGTGATGTCGAACGCGGCGCTGGTGTCCGCTGCGAGCCCGGCCGCCGAATTCGCCGCCAGCGTGTAGCCGATGCCCGGCGCGTCGATCTGCAAATCGCTGAAAGTGGCCACCCCACCCACCGTCGCCACGCGCAGCGTACCGGTGAGGCGCGCCGGCACTCCCGCGATCGCTTCACCGTCGTCGCCGGCGCCGAGGATGGCGATCAGCGAGAGGCTGGCCGAGCCAGTGTCCACCGACCAGAGCGTCTCGGGATTGTCCGCACCGTCGCCCGTGACTGCGAGCAGCTCGCCGTCCGGCAGGAACGCGATGCTCGCCACGCCGTTCTCGGACAGCGTACCGAGGTTCGTGGCGGTGAGCGTCGACGGATCGATAGTCACCAGGTTTCGGGTCTTGCGGTTCGCGTTGTCGCGCAACTGTACAACCGCGTAGAGGGTGCCAGTCTCCGCCTCGGTGGCCAGGCCATTGAAGCCGGTAATGCTGTCCCCAGCGATCGTGACCCGTCCCCGCAGGGCCGTCGTACCGTTGGAGACGTCCAGCTCGTAGAGCTCGTCCCCGAACTTCCCGGCGCTGAGCACCGCACCAGTACCCCGCTCGAAGACCAGCGGTCGCAGGTCCTGGACGTCGGTGTTGGCGATGAAGGTCTCCGCACCGGTCAGCGGATCCAGGCGAACGAGTTCGGCCAGGTTGACGATCGCGATGGCGTTGGCGCGAATTGGAACTTGGGACTGACAACCCTGCACATGCGCTACGATCGAATCCGCTGGGTGGAAGACATCGGCCGCACTGAAGATCGTCTAATCATCGGTGCGGCGCGGAAGTTCTGATATGCGGTTCGGCTGGATCGTCATTCTCGCTCTCTCGCACCTCGCGATTTCGACATCCGCAGCGGCGCAGCACGCCGATGCCACGACGGGAGTGGCACCGGAGTTGAGTGGCTGCGGGATGTGCCACAGCCCGCACGACGCGGGCTCGGGCAGGTACACGCTGCGTATCGACGAGCGGGCCCTCGCGCGAGAGGCCTCTGGAGATGAGTTGGGAATCATATCACAGAGTTGCCTGCGCTGTCATTCAACGGCAGCGCTGAGGGCGCAGCAGCCGGGCTTTCAGGGCACCTATCGGTCGGTAGCAGCCGGTGGCAAATACCTGCGGATGGACCTGTCTGATGACCACCCGTTAGGCTGGGATGGAAGCTCGGGTTGGTCGCGGCTCGACGAGCTATGGCCCGGTTGGGACCGCTCCCGTAATGTGGTGGGACAACCGCCCGCCAGCGGCACCACCTCCATCGAATGCACGACCTGCCACGACCCGCACAGCCGCACCTCCTTCGCTCCGGAGCCCAGCCAAGAGGTCGTGCTTTGCAGTCGCTGTCACGATCCTGGACGGTACAAGCGGCACAGCCATGGCTCGCTGGCCTGTGGGGACTGCCACCAACTGCATGGGGGCCACGGCGTCGAGTTGCTCTCCGAGCCTGGCGACATGCTCTGCACCGCGTGCCACATCTCGGGCTCGCCGCCCGAGGGTGGTCGAAACACGAGCAGACCGATCGCCGTGTCACCCCAGAGCCACATCGAACCGCCGCGCGGTAGCTGTCGTGACTGTCATTCTGCACATCGGTAGTCTCTGTTCTCCAGACTGAAAAGGTCTACGGCACCGGGAAGTCGGCAACGAAGGCGCGCAGGACGTTGGCGTCCGCGGCGTAGTGGGTCCACAGACACGCCACCCGACCGCCGTAGGCGCTGATCCCGTTGTAGTCGCCGAAGAAGCGGTCGGGCTTCGGCACGAACGGCTCGTCGCTGATACGGTATTCCTTGAACGAGTGACCCCCATCTTCGGAGCGGGCCAGGTAAACGTGCACGCCGCGGCCGTCCCCTGCCCTGCGATCGTAGTAGACCAGGTTCACGCTACCGTCCAGCGGGTCGACGCTCATCCAGGTGAAGAACTGATCGCGGCCGTTGCCGGCCGGGTCGCCGTTCACCCGCAGCGGCTCGGTCCAGGTCGCGCCGCCGTCGGTGGAGCGTGACAGGAACACATCGGCGTCGCCGTGCCGGGTGTCGGCCCAGTTGACGTAGACGGTGCCACGGTCCGGGCCGTCCGATATGTCTACCGCGGTGACCGGCATCCCGTTGGCCCGGCCGAGACCCTCGATCTCGATGTCCCAACCGCCGGGGTGCTCGAGGATCGGCCGCGCCGGCTCCCAGCTCGCGCCACCGTCGGTCGATCGAGTGAATTCGATGCCTCGCGGGCCGCTCCAGGTCATGTAGACGGTCCCGTCCGGGCCCGCCGCCGGCACCGCCCCCTCCACCGTGCCGTCGCTGTCCACGGCGTCGCCGGCCGTCCCCTCGATGCGGAAGGGGCGGGAGAAGGTGCGGCCGCCGTCGCTGGAGCGGACCACGAAGATGTAGGACGAGTCCTCCGGCGAGTCGCTGCCGTAGCGAGTGAAGCGGGTCCAGGCGATGTAGACGTTCCCCCGGTACGGGCTGGTCGACGACAGGTCGACCCCGGGGTACGGCTTGTCCTCGAACGGGATGATGCTATTCAAGTGCTCGATCAGGACGGCCTCGTCGTCGTAGCTCAGGCCGCCGTCGTCCGAGCTCCGCAGGAACAGCCCGTTCCGCGGGAAGACCCCGCCCGGGTTCCGCAGGTGCCGAAATCCCAGGTAGGTCCGGTACACACGGCCCGCGTGATCGATGACCACCGCGTCGTCCCCCTGCACCTTCTCCGCCGGGTTGGGCATGGCCACCGACGTCCACGTCGACCCGCCGTCCCACGACACATAGGTGTAATTGCTGATCTTCCAGCCGTCGCTCACCCGTGCCGTCACCACCGCCGACCCGACGATGTGGTTCGGGTCGGTCGGGTCGATGGCGATGGCCGTCTCCACCGCGCTGTGCGGCCCGGTCGTCACCGCCACCGACGCCGGCAGCCGCTGTTGTGCGTGCACTGTCCCGACCGCCCGAGCCAGCACAAGAACCGATAACCAACCGATCGTCCTACACACCAACGGTCCCGTCGACCTCAACACTGAAAATTGAAAATTGAATCTGATCATCGAAAATTCACATCGATAATTGACTATCGAACATTGAACATCCGATTGCTCGTCGGCCAATGTGGACTGCAGGACCCTCGATCGCATCACTCGCTGACCCCGTCCCGCGGGCCCGGCGGAACGTGCTCCTTCAGATAATCCGTCAGGGTCGTGTACACGTGCAGGGTCGTCCCGCGCCCCTCGAAGATCCCGTGCGAGCGGTTCGGGTACGGCATCACGGTGAAACCCTTCCCCGCCTCGATCAGCGCGTTGATCAGCCGCTCGGTCCCCTGGTAGTGGACGTTGTCGTCGCCGGTCCCGTGGATCACCAGCAGGTTGCCGCGCAACTGGTCGGCGAACGTGATGGGCGACGACTGTTCGTACTCCCGGGCGTTCTCCTGCGGCAGTCCCATGTAGCGTTCCTGATAGATCGTGTCGTAGAGCCGGATATCAGGGACCGGCGCCACCGCCATGGCGGTGCTATAGAGATCGGGGTAACGGAAGATCATGTTGAGGCTCATCGAGCCGCCGCCGCTCCAACCCCAGATGGCGATACGATCCGGGTCGACGTAGTCCCAGGCGGCGATCTCGCGGGCCGCGGCGGCCTGATCGGCGGACGCGATCACGCCGATCTTCTCGTAGACCACCTTGCGCCACTCGCGGCCGCGCGGCGCCGGCGTGCCCCGGTTGTCGATGCTCATCACGATGTAGCCCTGCTGGGTGAGCATCAGGTGCCACAGGTAGCGGGAGCCGAACCACGCGTCCCGCACCGTCTGGCCCCACGGCTCGCCGTAGACGTGGAAGAGGACGGGATACTCACGGGACGGGTCGAAGTTCGGTGGCCGCATCTCGTAGCCGTCCAGCATCGTCCCTTCCCCGTTGTCGACC
>JABAHS010042464.1_pt4 | contig 126311 bp, 103 predicted proteins | sample 7062111 | NCBI WGS metagenome assembly JABAHS01 (sample SAMN14534600, study PRJNA622989) | marine sediment metagenome | biome: marine biome [ENVO:00000428]; feature: marine pelagic biome [ENVO:01000023]; material: deep marine sediment [ENVO:00002113]; isolation source: pool of 4 deep marine... | reverse complement strand
CCGACTGGACGTACTACAACCACTGGTACACGTCCCGGATCCTGGGCCTGCCGCAGGACGACCCGGAAGCGTATCGGCGCAGCTCGCCGATCTACTTCGCCGAGGGGCTGGAGGGCGCGCTGCTCATCTGCCACGGGATGATCGATCAGAACGTCCACTTCCAGGACACCGTGCGCCTGGCCGAGCGACTGCTGGAGCTGGGCAAGGAGGACTGGGAGGTGGCGATCTACCCGAAGGAGGACCACGGGTTCGATCACCAGTGGGCGTGGACCGACGAGTATCGCCGGATCTTGGAACTGTTCGAGACGAAGCTGCGTTAGGGGGTCTGTGGGACCTGTACAGGTGGAAGTTGGAAGTTGAACCTGAACGTTGTACAGGTCCACTTGGCGATTCGCCTTGGAATGTTCCACATTGAACGTTCAACGTCCAGCTTCCAACGCTCAGATTCCAAGTTGACCTGTACAATGGTCACGTTCAACTTTCACCTATAAAGCGACTATTTGCCAGGTGAGGAAGATGGCCGACCCTGTTACCGAGTTCGAGGCCTACCGAGAAGAGCTGCTCGAGTTGCTCGGCGACGACGATCCCCTCGACGTGCTGGCCCAGACGCCACGGAAGATCGAAGAGCGCCTGAAGGACAGCAGAGAGTCCGTGCTGTCGAAGCGGCCTGGCGAGGGTGCCTGGTCGGTCAAGGAGGTCATCGGGCACCTCGGTGACTCCGAGTGGGTCTATGGCTACCGGATGCGCATGATGCTCAGTCACGATGCGCCGGAGATCGCCGGCTACGACCAGGACGTGATGGTGCGTGGCATGTCGCACAACGAGCGGCCGATCTCCATGTTGCTGGAGGAGTTGCGCCGAACGCGCGGACTCAATCTCGACCTCTATCGCAGGACCCGCGGGCCGGCGTGGGAGCGCTACGGCCAGCACGCCGAGCGCGGCGCCGAGAGCGTGGACCTGAGCGTCCGGCTGCTGGCGGGCCACGATCGGCGGCACCTGGCGCAGATCGAGCGGACGCTGGACGCCGTGACCGATTAGCCGGCCGGTGGATCGCGGGCCGCAGCGGAGGTGGCATGAGAAAGACTGACCTCGATACCCCGAGCCTCATCATCGACTCGGGCACGCTTCGTCACAACATCGAATGGATGCAGAAGGTCGCCGATCGGTTCGGCGTTCGGCTGCGCCCGCACGTGAAGACCCACAAGTCACCTCACATCGCGCGGCGTCAGATGGAGGCGGGCGCCTGCGGGATCACGGTCGCCAAGCTGGACGAGGCCGAGGTGATGACGGATGGCGGCCTGGAGGACATCCTCATCGCCAACCAGATCATCGGGTCCGCCAAGATCGCGCGCGCACTCGAGCTCGCCCGACGCGTGCGTCTGGCGGTGCTGGTCGACAGTCAGGCCGGCGTCGAGATGCTGGAGCGCGCCGCGAGCGTAACCGGTCAAATCCTCGACGTGCTGATCGAGGTGGACACGGGCAAGGGGCGCTGTGGGCTGGTGAACGACGAGGAGATCGTCGCCTTGGCCGGACGGGTGGCGGATGCATCTCACCTGCGGTTGCGAGGTGTGGAGACCCACGAGGGGCACGTTCCCCGGGGGGCCGGGGGGCCAGGCGAGCTGCAGGAGCGTGCCGTCGCCGCCGGCGCGCGGATCGTCGAGGTCGCCGAGATCCTGCGGGGGCAGGGTCATCCGGTGGAGGAGGTGAGCGTGGGCTCGACGCCGGCGGCGCCCTACACCGCCTCGGTGGAGGGGATTACCGAGATGCGGCCGGGCACGTACGTGTTCAACGACGTGAACCAGATGGCGCTGGGTCAGGCGCACCCCGAAGAATGCGCCCTCAGCGTGCTCGCCACCGTGATCAGTCGGCCGGCGCCGGACCGGGCGGTGCTCGACGCCGGCAGCAAGTCCCTGTTCGCCGAGGCCGCCCGCAGCGGCTTCGCCCTCGAAGGTTACGGCGGATTCGGCTACATCCGTGAAGCCTCAGGGGCGCGAATCGTCAGCCTGAGCGAGGAGCACGCGGTCGTGAACCTGGCGGCCGGGGTCGATTTCCCGGATATCGGCGACAAGGTCACGATCATTCCCAACCACGTCTGCCCGGCCGTCAACCTGCACGACGAACTCCATATCGTGGACGGCGAGGACGTGATCGAGACCTGGCCGATCGCGGCACGCGGCGCGATCCGCTAGTCAACAGCTGGTAGTTGGAAGTTGAATGTGAACGTTGAGCAGGTCCACTTCGAAGTTGAAGCTTGACCATCGAACATTCGATGACCAACCTCAAAGACGACCTGTACAACGGTCACATCCAACGTCCAACTGCCATGTACCGGTCCGAAAAGAATCGGATCACTCGCTACGCCCGCCGACTACCCGCTTCACCTCGGCGCCGGCCGGGATCCGCTCATCCTCGTCGTAACGGTTGATCAGTGACAGTGCCTGCAGGTCGACGGTGGAGGGATAGCGGTCGGCGAACTCCCGCAGCGTCATCGCCCGATCGATCTGGACGATGTCGATGCGGCGCGGCTCGACGTTGATCGCCGCCGGGTCGGTGAGGGGGCCGAAGCTCCCCAGCGAGCCTCGGAACACCGGGTCGTAGGTGCCCATCCGGTTCGCCGGCGTGTAGCCGAGTATCTGGAACTGGGTGTCCTCGAGCTCGACGAACAGCGCCAGCCCCCGCAGGGTCTGACCGTCCTGCGTCGTGGCGCTGAAATAGCTCCAGCGCGCCGGCAGGCCGCTCACCCGCTCGGACCAGCTGTTCCCGGCCTGCACTCCACCCTGGCTGAAGAATTCCGTCGCCGCCTCGGCGGGCGACGCGCCGGACCCTAACCGGAGCTGGATGATGGCGTCCTCGGCCTCGCTGATCCCGGCCACGGCCTGCGCCGTGTTCTGCGTCCGCCAGCCGGCAGGGAAGTCGAAGCGGAAGCGGAGGTCGGGATGGAGGAACCTCTGTCCCTCGAAGTACCCGTTGCGGGGATCCTCGCCGAAGACGACCCCGTCGATCATCCCCAGGTAACGATCCCGGGCGACCGTGCCCTCCAGCGACGCGCCCGCCGCTCGCAGCGAGTCGAGGGTCTCGTCCATCCGCGCTTCCCGGTTCTCGGGCGCCGGATGAGTCGAGAGCCAGGTCGGCAGGCCGCCGCCCCCCGCCGCTTCGCTCACCCGGCCCAGCATGTCGAACACCCCGACCATCGCCCGCGGGTCGTAGCCGGCGTGGCGCATGTAGCGCAGTCCGAGGTCGTCCGACTGGCGCTCGTCATCCCGGCCGAACTTGAGGAACAGGATCCCCACGCCGGCGCCGATCAGGTCGCCGTACGCCGCGATCTCCGGCACGAAGATCGACCCGACGCCGAGTCCCAGCTGCGCCGCCTGCGCCCGGCTCATCTGCTCCGCCGAATGACGGCCGGTCACGTGGCCGATCTCGTGACCCAGCACCCCGGCCAGCTCCGCCTCCGAGCCGAAGTGGGCCAGGATGCCTCGGGTGACGAAGATCGGGCCGCCGGGCAGGGCGAACGCGTTGACGACCGGGTCGTCCACCACCTGGAAGCTCCAGGGCAGATCCGGCATCTCCGACTCCGAGGCGAGCGCCATCCCGATCTCGCTCACGTACTCCTGGAGCTGCGGATCGTCGTACAGACCGATCTGCGCCACGACCTGCTTCTTGTACTCCTGCCCCATCGCGATCTCCTGCTGCTGGCTGATCAGGATCAGCTGCCGCTCGCCGGTCGCCGGGTTGACCGGGCAGCCGACCTGAGTGAACGACAGGGCGGCGAGGGAGGCGGCGAGGAACCGGGTCTTAGCTCTCATCGTCTGGCCTTGTAGTCGGGGTGGTTTCCTGGGTCTGTCCCCACAATAGTGCGCGTCCAGCACAGGGGCATCAAGCCCGTGGTGCCGGGAGATGCGGCCGGTCACCGTGCCCCGGGAACCTTGAGGCGGCCACCCCGGTGCCTTAGCTTGCAAGCGCCGCGATCATGGCTGAAACCCGGGCAGGGTCCGCGCTCGTCGGTTAGGATAGGAGCGGATCCGAAACCCGGGAGCCCGGGAACCGGGCTGAGCAACCACACGGCGGGCCAGGCATGGGCGACGAAAAGAATGAAAAGAAGTTCAAGGAGGGCATTGCCTTCGGCCTCTGGGCCGGCTGGCTGTTCGGGTTCGCTGGTCTGCACCGCCTCTACCTGGGCAAGTGGGGAACCGGGTTTCTCTGGCTGTTCACCTGGGGGCTGCTCGGTATCGGCCAGCTGGTCGACCTGATCACGCTGCGGCGCCAGGTCGACGAGGCCAACTTGCTGGAGGAGGCGCGGGCCATGCGCTCCGCCAGCGGCCAGCACCAGCCCTCCCCCGAGCAGTTGATCCTGCGCGCGGCGATGAAAGAAGGCGGCAAGCTCACCGTGACGCAGGCCGCCATGATCACCGGCTGGTCGTTCCAGGAGGCGGAGGGGTATCTGCGCGAGCTGGTGAAGAGCGGCTACGTCGATGTAGGGAACGAGCCGGAAAGCGGGGTGGTCGTTTATTACTTTCCCGAGCTGCGCAGCGGTCGTCCGTTGGGAGACGGCGGCCAGCTAGGAGGCGAGAGCGTGTAGCCGCCTCCCCTCCCCCAGGTCATGTTCTAGTTGCGCCGACCCAACACCGCCGTCAGTTCCAGCACCTCTCCGTCGCGTCTGACCTTGATCGTCACCGAGTCGCCCGGTGCATGATCGCGCAGCGCGTAGGTGTAGTCGTAGATGTTCAGCACCTCTCTGCCGCCGAACTCGATCACCACGTCGCCCGGCTGCAGCCCGGCCTGCTCCGCCGGACTCCCGGAGCGCACTCCCGACAAGCGCAGGCCGCCGCCCTCGACCTCGCCGAAATCCGGGACCGTTCCCAGGTACGGGCCGTAGCCGCCACCACCGCCCGCCTGCGGCCGCTCGCGCTTCACCAGGGTCAGCTCCGCCGACCGGTCCGCCAGGTCGCGGACCAGTGTCGAAGCGAACTCGGCCACTTCGGCCATCCCCTGAGCGTTGATGAGCTGCCAGTCGTCCTCCGGCCGGTGATACTCCGAGTGGGTGCCGGTGAACAGATGGAGGACGGGGATGTCGCGGGCGTAGAACGAGGTCTGGTCGCTGGGTCCGTACCCGTCGCCCACATAGCTGAGCTTCAGCTCCGGGTCCCGGGCATCGAGCGTGTCGAGGAGCGCCTCGAACTCCTCGGCGCTCTCGGTGCCGAAGACCTGCATCTCTCCGTCGCGCAGGCGGCCCACCATGTCGAAGTTGATCATGGCCGTCACCCGGTCCAGCTCGAAGGGGGGGTGGCTGACGAAGAAGTCGGAGCCGAGCAGCCCCATCTCCTCGGCCGAGAAGGCGACGAAGACCAGGCTGCGCGCCGGCGCGCCTGTTTCGGCGAAGTGGCGGGCGAGGCCGAGCAGGACGGCCGTACCCGAGGCGTTGTCGTCGGCGCCGTTGTGTGGCGCCTCGACCTCTGGGGCCAGCGAGCCGGGGCCGCCCAGCCCGAGATGATCGTAGTGGGCGCCGACGACGATGATCTCCTGTGAGAGTACGGGATCGGAGCCCTCGAGCATCCCGACCACGTTGTAGGGGGTGGCCTTCAGAGGCTCCACGTTCGCGTCGAGCGTGACCGTGACGGGCTCGTCACCCCGCAGCGCCGCCCGGATCTCGGGACGGTCCACCACCTGGATCGCCGGGACGCCCAGCGCGTGGGGCGGATCGCCGGGCCGCGGCAGCTCGAGCTGCGAGACCGAAATCAGCACGGCCTCGGCGCCGCGTTCGCGAGCCATCGTCGCCTTGCGACGTGGCGACGGATCGATGCCGCTCCCGTGAAAATCGAAGCCATCCGGCACGCCGCCGCGGAGCACCACGATCTTCGGCGAGTCGGCGCCCGCGTAGTCTTCATTGGTCAGGCCGTATCCGGCGCGGAACGCGCGACCGCTCACCTCACCGGCGCTGGAGAAGTTGAACGGCATCCAGTCGACCCCGAGCTCCAGAACCTGCCGGCCGTCCGGCGTTTCCAGGATCAGCCGGCTGTCCTCGGCCACCCGGATCGTCGTGGTGATCTCGAACGGCTGCAGGTAGCCGCCCGTGCCCAACGGCTCCAGTCCGGCCGACTCGAACCTCTGCGCGACGTACTCTGCCGCCCGGTCGGCCCCCGGCTCGCCTGCCTCCCGGCCTGCCAGCTCGTCGCTGGCCAGATACTTCACGTGGCTCAGCAGGTTGTCGGGATCGAGCGCCTGCGCTGAGGCGGCCCGCGGCGTCGAGACGATGGAGGCGAACGGGACGGCCGCCAGCAATACGAGGGCGAACCGGCGATCGAGGGATCTCGGATGCTTGCGCGCGAAGCGCGCGGCTGTAGCTCTACGTAGTGTGTTCATGGCGCCGAAGTTTAGAGGGTGGCGCGTGGAAATTCAACGGAAACGGTCGAGCTCGAGTCCACGGCTGATGACGGATAAGACAGCGCACCCGGTCACGTCGGTATTGTGGCCGAACGAGCGCCATTACCTGGCGGAGGGGGCCGCTGGCCCCCTCTTCGTCCGCGAGATCGGCTCCGGGCCGCCCGTCGTCGTGCTGCACGGCGGCCCCGGGGCGCATCACGAGTACCTGCTCCCCCACTTCGGACGGCTCGCCGACGCGTTCCGTCTCTACTTCTACGACCAACGGGGCGGTGGCCGCTCCCGGGTGGCGCGGCCCGCCGAGATCGGGTGGCGTGACCATGTCGCCGACCTCGACGCGCTGCGCGAAGGCTGGGGACTGGAACGCCTGACCCTGCTGGGCTACTCGTGGGGCGCCCTCCTCGCGGCCCTCTACTCCGCCGAGCACGCCGGCCGGGTCGATGCCATGCTGCTGATGTCGCCGGCCGCCGGCTGGGGCGACTACCACGCCCGCTTCAAGCAGGAGTTCGCCCGGCGCTCGGCCTCCGCCGAGGTCGAACGGATGCGGGCCGAGCTCGAGTCGTCCGGTCTGCACGAGACGGATCCCGAGGCCTATCGTCAGCGCCGATTCGACCTGAGCGTGGCCGGATACTTCCGCGATCCCAGAGACGCCTTCGACTCCACGCCGTTCGTCGTCCAGGTCCAGGCCCGGCAGGCGACATGGGCCAGCCTCAAGGCGGACCCGCCGCCGCTCCAGGCGGCCCTCTCGGAACTCACGATCCCGGTTCTCATCCTGCACGGCCGCCACGACCCCATCCCGTTGGACTGGGCCCGGGAGCTGGCCGATACTCTGCCGGANNTACCTATCGAGAGATCCGTCGCTACCTGAACCAGCAGGCCGGCGCATGACCGAACTTCGATATCACATGGAGGCCCAGGAGCTGGCCGCTGCCGAGGCGGCTGGGCCGGACCACGTCCCGGTCGTGCCGCGCCCGGCGGCGGCGGTGATCCTGGCCCGTGACCGGGACTCGGGTCCCGAGGTGCTGCTGGTCCGCCGCCGCTCCGACGTGGGCTTCGCCGCCGGCGCGTACGTCTTCCCTGGCGGTACGCTGGATGCCGCCGACGGCGACGCGGCCTGGGACGAGTGGCTGGATCCGCCGCCGCCCGAGGCGATGGCTGGCGCCGACGATCCCCACGGGCCCACGGCCCGCACGTTCGTCGTCGCGGCGCTGCGCGAGCTGTTCGAGGAGACCGGGGTCCTCATCGCGTCGGACCCCATCCCCGATCCCGACCGGTTGGCCGCCGACCGGGATGCGCTGGTCGTGGGCAAGAAGCTCTTTCGGGAGATCATCGCCGACTCGGGCGCCCGCCTGGCGGGTGACCGCCTCACCCTGTGCGCCCGCTGGATCACGCCGGAGTCGCTCTCGCGACGCTACGATGCCCGCTTCTTCCTGGCCGCGGCTCCGGCCGACGTGCAGGTCCGGCCCGAGCGGGGCGAGCTGGTCGAGCACGTCTGGATCGCGCCGGCCGTCGCACTCGAGCGCTACTTCCGGTACGACTTCCCCATGCTCTTTCCTACCGCCCGAACGCTGAGCTGGTTGGAGGAGGGAGAGAGCGTGGAGGATTGGCGTCGGCGCGCGCGGGATCGTGAGGTCAGGGCGATCCTTCCCCGGCTGCGTCGCGTCAACGGCGACGTGGTCCCGGTCATTCCCGGCGACCCCAGGTACGACGAGCGAGAAGGCGATGGGTGAGCCGGACCACCGCCGGGTCGACACGCTGGTCGCCGACAACCCGTCGCCCCTCACCCTCGACGGCACTCGTACGTACGTGCTTGGACCCGAACCCTGCCTCGTTGTCGATCCCGGACCCGCCCTCGCCGATCACCTCGACGCCATCGAGGTTCGGCTGGGGAGTCTCGAGGTCGCCGCCATCTGCATCACCCACTATCACCCCGACCATGCCGCCGGCGCCGCCGACCTGGTTCTCAGGCTCGCCGCCCCGCTGGCCGCCACCCCGGAATCCGCCCGGGCCGCCGGCCTGGAGGCGCCCGAGATCCCCCTCGACCCCGGCTCCGTCGTCCCGTTCGGCGGCGGCCGTCTCGTCCCCGTGCCGGCCCCCGGCCATTGCCCGGACCACGTCTGCTTCCATTGGCCCGAGGCGGCCGCCCTGTTCGCCGGCGATATCATCCTCGGGGAGGGGACCTCGATGATCGCGCCGCCCGAGGGTAACATGGCGGCGTACATGAAGACCCTGGAACGGCTCGCCGCCCTGGAGCTCGAGATCATCTATCCCGGCCACGGGCCGCCCGTCGAGAACCCGGCGGAGAAGCTCGACGAGTACGTTCGCCACCGGTTGGAGCGAGAACGGCAGGTCCTCGACGCATTGGCCGACGGCGCCGCCACGCCCGTCGAGATCCGCGCCCGCGTCTACCCGGGCCTCGACCCGAGCCTGGAGCGGGCGGCGGAAGGCTCGGTCCTGGCGCACCTGGCCAAGCTGGTGGACGAGGGTCGGGTGGAAGCGGCGGGGGAGAAGTTCAGTTTGAAGGTGCGTTAGTGCGTTAGTGCGTTAGTGTGTTGCTGGGTTGGTGGGTTGTCCCGGTGCAGCGAGCGATCCGTGGCCCACCAACGCACCAAACGCACCAACGCACCAACGCACCAACGCACTAATTCACCAACGCACCAACTCACAGAGGAACCGCACACCGAATTGTCTCGTCTCGCGATCATCTTCCTCACCGTCTTCATCGATCTCATCGGATTCGGGATCGTCCTGCCGCTGTTGCCGTTCTTCGCGGGGGAGCTCGGTGCCTCACCCGCTGTCATCGGCCTGATCGTCGGCATCCATCCGGGCATGCAGCTCGTCTTCGGTCCCATCTGGGGCCGGCTCTCCGACCGGCTCGGCCGCCGGCCGATACTTCTCCTCGGCCTGGTAGGCTCCGCGCTCTCGTACCTGATCTTCGCCCTGGCCACGAACGTCTGGTGGCTGTTCCTCTCCCGAGCGATGGCGGGGATCGCCGGAGCCAACGTTCCCGTCGCCCAGGCCTACATCGCCGACAGCACGGACCTGGGGGACCGAACCCGCGGCATGGGACTGATCGGCGCCGCGTTCGGCCTCGGCTTCATCGCCGGGCCGGCCATCGGCGGAGTGCTGGTCGAGTTCGGCTACGCGGTGCCCGGCTTCTTCGCCGCCGGCCTGTCGCTGGCCAACGCGATCGCGGCCTTCTTCTACCTGCCGGAATCGCTCCGCCACGAGCTGCGCGACAGGGCCGTTCGGCGCGTCACCGGGCTGATCGGTCGAGTGCGGTTGGCCATCGACCTGGTCCGCCGGGCATCGGTTCGCTGGCTCATGGCCATCTACGCGCTGATGACCTTCGCCTTCTCCGTCTTCACCACCACCTTCCCGCTCTGGGTTGGCGCCGACCTGGGATACAACGCCCGCCATACCGGCTACCTGCTCGCCTACTTCGGCCTCCTGATGGCGATGGTCCAGGGCCGGATGATCGGACCCCTGGCCCGGCGCTTCCCGGAGCGCCGCCTCCTCGTCTTCGGCACCGCGCTCCTCGCACCGGCGTACGCCCTGCTCCCCCTGGCTCACACCCTTCTGCTCACCGGCGGCCTGCTGGTCCCGCTGGCCCTCGGAACCGGGATCACCTGGCCGACGCTGACCAGCCTGACGTCCCAGCACAGCCCGGTTGATCGGCAGGGGGCGACCCTCGGGGTGATGCAGTCGCTGTCGGCGCTGGCACGGATGCTGGGCGCCGCCTGGGGCGGCTGGCTGTTTGGAACCTTCACCCCGGCGGCGCCGTACATCGGGAACTCGATCGTGATGGCACTTGCGGCGGCGGTGGCCGTGCTGTTTATGATTAGGGCCCCGGCTCGACCGGGGGCGGCAGCGGACGTCGTGGCTTGATGCGCGCCGCGCGACGGAATCCGAACTCGAGCGAAAACAACACCATGCCTCAGCCAGGACCGACGACCTTTGGCGAACTCAAGCGTTCCGGGTATCAACCCCGCTCGGTGAAGGACGAGATGCGGGCGAACCTGATCTGCAAGCTCGAGGCGGGCGAGACGCTCTTCCCGGGCGTTCTCGGCTACGAGGACACCGTGGTGCCGCAGCTGATCAACGCGATCCTCGCACGCCACAACTTCATCCTGCTGGGACTGCGCGGCCAGGCGAAGAGCCGCATCCTGCGCGAGCTGGTCAGGTTTCTCGACGAGCGGATGCCGATCATCGCGGGCTCGGAGGTCAACGACGACCCGTTCCACCCGATCAGCAAGCCCGGGCGGCTGATGGTGGAGGAGATGGGCGACCAGACGCCAATCGACTGGGTGTCACGCGACCAGCGATACGTCGAGAAGCTGGCGACCCCGGACGTCACGATCGCGGACATGATCGGAGACGTCGATCCGATTCGTGCAGCCCGCGGAGGCCACGTTCTCTCCGACGAGTTGACCATCCACTACGGCCTGCTGCCCCGGGCCAACCGCGGCATCTTCGCGGTCAACGAGCTGCCCGACCTGGCGGGCAAGATCCAGGTCGGCCTGTTCAACATCATGCAGGAGGGCGACGTCCAGATTAAGGGCTATCCGATCCGCCTCGCCCTCGACGTTCAGCTGGTTTTCACCGCCAACCCGGAAGACTACACTGCCCGGGGGAAGATCATCACGCCGCTCAAGGACCGCATCGGCGCCGAGATCATGACCCACTACCCGAAGGAGCTGGAATACGGCATCCAGATCACCGAGCAGGAGGCCTGGATGGATCGGGGTGGTCGGCCGGTCCAGGTCCCCCGCATGATCAAGGAGATCGTCGAGCGGATCGCCTTCGAGGCCCGGGAGGACCAACGAGTCGACCGCCGCTCCGGCGTGTCGCAGCGGCTGCCGATCACCGTGATCGAGAGCGTCATCTCGAACGCCGAGCGACGGGCCATCGTCAACAAAGAGCCGGTCATCGTCCCCTGGGTCTCCGATATTTACGCCTCGCTGCCCGCGATCACCGGGAAGCTCGAGCTGGAGTACGAGGGCGAGCTGGAGGGCGGCGAAAAGATCGCCCGCGACCTGATCGCCCGCTCCGCCGGCGCCACCTTCGACGAGTATTTCGTCGAGGAGGATGCCAGCCCGGTCATCGAGTACTTCGAGACCGGCGGCGTCCTCCAGGTCGCCGAACTGACCGGCGCCGAAGCCTGCCTCAAGGGGTTCGGCAGCGTGCCCGGCCTGGTCGAGCTGGCCCGCACCGCCACGATGGCGGACCCGGGCATCGAGGAGCAGGCCAGCCTGGTCGTGGCCAGCGAAGTGGTGCTGGAAGGCCTCGTGGCCAAGCGTCGCATCGCCCGCAGCGAGGCCGGAAGCTACTCGCGCCGGCGCGACCGGCCGCGGCCGCCGAGTTCCGGCGGCCTGGGAGGCTCATCGTGGCCGCACGAGATATAACGGTCCACCGTCACCACCTCTCGGCGGGACGACACCTTTACCCCGGACTCATCGTCGCCCGCCTGCTTCACAACTTCGAGGACTTCGTCAGCGGCTACCAGGAGCTCTCTCCCCTTCCCTCCTTGCCCCCCGAGTTCTTCGTCCTCTTCCAGGTCGCCCTCCTCATCCTCCTCGCCGCCGCCACCCCCTCCGTCGCCCACGGACGACCCTGGGCCCTCCGGCTCGCCAAGCTCTGGGCGATCATCGAGATCCTCAACGGCGTCGGGCACATCATGATCACCCTCCTGGAATGGGAGTTCTATCCCGGCTTCTGGACGTCGCCGCTCCTGGTGATCTTCGGAGCGGCGCTCGGGCGCAGCCTCCGCAGGTAGGGAATAGGGGCCGCCCGAAATCGGATTCTGATACGGGGATTTCTGGATTCCGAGGTCGGGATTCTGATTTAGGGAAGCTTGAGTTCTCTGCGAATGTCGAAGCGGATTCGAGGGTTCGGGGGGATTCGGGGAATCGGGGATTCGGGGAAAAGACGATCGGCTCTCGGGCGCCGACCTGGCGCTTGCTCCCGTAAGTCGTTGTCTGACAACGAGGTGACACTGTCGCCGAAGACGGAGGCCGCCCGGTCGTGGGCCGGGTCGGTCGCTGCCCGGCCAACGCTGTACGCCTCAGAGTTGCCGAGCCGCGGCCCGGGTGGCATATTTCGGGCTTTGCCCCGACGATTCTGGCCAGGAGGTGGCCCCGTGCGATTACCTTGCTCCCCTGCGGTTCGCCGCCGTGCGCGGGCCTTCTCACGCCCCCCTACTCGTACTCGTACTCTTTATCGCACTCCTGATCGTACTCGTACTCCCACTCGTACTCGGCTGAGCGTGGCGCTCATGCCGTTGCCCGCACCCGACGCGCCTTGAGGAACCCCCCGCCCGTGGCCAGCGACCGAGGCTCGACCGAACGGCCCATCGGGCGACGACGCCGCGGTCTTCTCCGCCGTCAGGCGGCGTTGCTGCGCCTGAGCCAGGCGATCGGCAGCGCCGAGACCGAGAAGGCGATCTGCCGTGCCGTCGCCGATGGTCTGTACGACGAGGCGCTGGGCTACGATTTCGTGGCCGTGCTGCTGGTGGACGAAAAGACGGGCGACCGGGTCGTGCAGGCGAGTGTCGGCTGGGAAGACGCGCCGCCGGGTCTGCGCGTGCAGCGCGGCCGGGGTCTGAGCGAGCGGCCGCTGCTGGACGGCCGCCTGCACTACACGCCGGCGGTGACCCGGGACACGCGCTACCTGCCGACCCGTAACGAGGGGTCGGAGGTCGATGTCCCCATCCACATCAACAACGAGCTGATCGGCGTGCTGGTGGTGGAGAGCAACCAGCCCGATGCGTTCACCCGCGACGATTTCGAGATCCTGACGGCGGCGGCCAACCAGGCCGGCATAGCGATGGGCCGTGCGCGGTTGCTGGCGGCGGAGCGCCAGCGGGCCGACGAGCAGGAGGCGCTGCTGGCCACGCTGGCCGATCTGTCGACGCAGCTCGAGCTGTCGAAGCTGTTGCAGGCGGTGCTCGACCGGGCCGTGGCGCTGCTGCGGGTCAGCCATGGCGAGCTGGCGATCTACGATGCGGACCGGCAGGAGCTGGTGGTCGCCGCCAGCTACAACGTGGGGAAGCGGGATACGACGGGCACGCGCATGTCGGTGGGCGAGGGAGCGATGGGGCAGGTGGCGCAGACGCACGAGCCGCTGATCATCCCGCGCTATCAGGAGTGGTCCGGCCGCTCGAAGCAGTACGAGCAGGTCGAGTTCCACGGCGTCATGGTGGCGCCGCTGCTCATCGGCGGCCAGTTGGTGGGCGCGATCGCGGTCATGGACAAGGACCCGGCCCGGGAGTTCGGCGATCGGGATCTGCGTCGGCTGACCATGTTCGCCCCGCAGGCGGCGGTGGCGATTCAGAACGCCCGCCTGTTCGATGCGGAGCGGCGCCGGGCCGAAGAGCAGCAGGCGCTGCTGGACACCATGCAGGACCTGTCGGCCGAGCTGGAGCTGTCCCGGGTGCTGCAGGGCGTGCTGGAGCGTGCGGTCTCGCTGCTCGACGTGACGGGCGGCGAGTTGGCGACCTGGGACGAGGACCGGCGCGAGCTGGAGATCGTGGCCAGCCACAACATGGGCGCGAATGCGGTGGGCCAGCGCATGGCGCTGGGCGAAGGCGCCATGGGCCACGTGGCCGAGACCCGTGAGCCTCTGATCATCCCGCGTTACCAGGAGTGGCTGGGTCGGTCCTCGAAGTACACCCAGGACACGGTGCAGACGGTGATGGTGGCCCCGCTGATCATCGGCCAGCGGCTGGTCGGCGCCATCGCGGCCGTCCACTCCGACCCGTCCCGCGAGTTCGGCTCGGAGGAGTTGGGTCTGCTGCAGATGTTCGCGCCGCAGGCCGCCATCGCCATCGAGAACGCCCGTCTCTACACCGCCGCCCGCCAGCAGCAGCAGTACTTCGCCGAGCTGGTCCTCAACAGCCCGGTGGCCATCGTCACCCTCGACGTCAACCATGACATCGTCTCGTGCAACCCGGCGTTCGAGCGCCTGTTCGGATACCAGCAGGACGAAGTGACGGGCCGCAACCTGGACGATCTGATCACCACGGAGGAGGCCCGCAAAGAAGCCGTGGCCCTTACCGAGGAGGCGATGGAGAGCCGGCCGGTGAAGGTGATCACCCAGCGGCGGCGCAAGGACGGCACCATGGTCGACGTCGAGGCCTTCGCCGTCCCCGTCATCGTCGACGGCGAGCGACTCGGGCTGATGGCCCTCTACCACGACATCACCGAGCTGCTGGAGGCGCGGCGCGAGGCGGAGGCCGCCAACAGCGCCAAGAGCCAGTTTCTGGCCAGCATGAGCCACGAGCTGCGCACGCCGCTCAACGCGATCCTCGGCTACAGCGAGATGCTGCAGGAGGACCTGGCGGACGCCGGCCAGGACGAGTTCGTCCCCGACCTGGAGAAGGTCCATTCGGCGGGCAAGCACCTGCTCACGCTGATCAACGACGTGCTCGACCTCTCGAAGATCGAGGCGGGCCGGATGGAGCTGTCACCCGAGTGGTTCGATGTGAGCCAGACGGTGGAGGAGGTGGCGACCACGGTGCGGCCGCTGATGGAGAAGAACGACAACGAGTTCGTGGTTCGCAGCGAGAACGACCTGGGCACCATGCACACCGATCTCACGCGTACGCGCCAGGTCCTGCTCAACCTGCTGTCCAACGCGGCCAAGTTCACCGAGGACGGAACGATCACGCTGACTGCCCGGCGCGCCCGCGAGGGGCCGGACGGCGAAGCGATCGTCTTGAAGGTCGCGGACACGGGGATCGGGATGACGCCGGACCAGGTGGCGAAGCTATTCCAGCCCTTCTCGCAGGCCGAAACATCGACGGCGGCCCGCTACGGCGGCACCGGGCTGGGCCTGGCGATATCGAGACGGTTCTGCCAGCTGATGGGCGGCGACGTGACCGTAGAAAGCGAGGCCGGCGTGGGTTCGACCTTCACCGTCACGCTACCCACCAAAGCGGGGAAGTAGGAGGCGGCAACGAAGATGCCAGAGCACGAACGGGTTTTGGGTAACGCACCATCCAGCGACCTGGCGGTCGCCCAGATGCGGTCGGCGCTGCTGCGATTGAGCACGCGAATCGCCGAGTCCAAGGACGAGGAGGAAGTCTGCCAGGCCGTCGTCGAGGAGCTGCGCCAGAAGGCGTTCGGCTTCGAAGGGGTCGGCCTCTTCCTCGCCGGCGCCTCGGCGTTCGAGCCCACCTTGCGGGCCAGCGCCGGCGAGTTCGGCGCCGGCGCCGCCGCCGCCACCGTCTCGGAGCTGAAGATCCCGCTCAAGTCGGGACAGAGCGCCATCGGCGAGCTGGTGGTCCAGCGCGACCGGGCCGGCGCCTTCGACAACGGCGACCTGGAGATCCTGGCGGCGGCGGCGAACCAGGCCAGCATGGCCATCGGCCGGGCCCGGCTGCTGGAGGCGGAACGCAAGCGGACCGCCGAACAGCGAGCGTTGCTGGCCACGCTGGCCGACCTGTCGGGCGAGCTCGAGCTCGATCGTCTGCTCCAGGTGGTGCTGGAACGCGCCCTCTCCCTGCTGGGCGTCACCGGCGGCGAGCTGGCCGTCTACGATGAGGTGGCCCAGGAGCTGATCATCGTCGCCAGCCACAACATGGACACCGACGCCGTCGGCGCCCGGGTCCCCCTGGGGGAGGGTGCCATGGGTCATGTGGCCCTCACCCACGAGCCGCTCATCATCCCCCGCTACCAGGAGTGGAAGGGCCGCTCGCAGAAGTACTCCCAGGACTCGGTGCAGGCGGTGATGGTGGCGCCGCTGCTCATCGGCCAGCGGTTAGTGGGAAGCATCGCCAGCGTGCACTCCGATCCCAAGCGTGAGTTCGGCGAGGCCGATCTGCGGCTGCTCAACCTGTTCGCCGCCCAGGCCGCCATCGCGATCGAGAACGCCCGGCTGTTCAGCGCCGAGCGCGAGCGAGCCAGCGAGCAGCAGGCGCTGATCGACACGCTATCCGACCTGTCGGGCGAGCTCGAGCTCTCCAAGCTGCTCCAGGCGGTGCTGGAACGGGCGGTCAGCCTGCTCGGGGTGACGGGCGGCGAACTGGCGATCTACGACCCGGAGGTGGAAGACCTGAGCATCGTCGCCAGCCACAAGATGCCGGAGAGCGCTGTCGGCGCCCGCATGGCGTTGGGCGAGGGGGCGATGGGGCGCGTCGCCCAGACGAAGGAGCCGCTGATCATCCCGCGCTACCAGGAGTGGGAGGGCCGTTCGGGCAAGTACACCCAGAGCTCCGTCCAGGCGGTGATGGCGGCGCCGCTAATGATCGGCTCGCGCCTGGTGGGCGCGATCGCCAGCGTGCACTCGGACCCGAACCGTAAGTTCGGCGAGGCGGACCTGCGCCGCCTGATGATGTTCGCGCCGCAGGCCGCGATAGCGATCGAGAACGCGCGGCTCTACTCGGCGGCTCAGCGCTACTTCGAGGACCTGGTGCTCAACAACCCGGTCGCCATCGTCAGCGTCGACCTGGAGATGAACATCACCAACTGCAACCCGGCGTTCGAGAAGCTGTTCGGCTACAAGGAAGAAGAGGTCCTGGGGCGGAACATCGACCGGCTGGTGACGACGGACGAGACCCTGGGCGAGGCCGTCGGCTATACGAAGCAGGCGATGGCGGGCCACACGACGGTGGGGATCGGCCGCCGCCGGCGGCAGGACGGGACGCTGATCGACGTCGAGATCTTCACGATCCCCGTGTTCGTCAGCGGCGAGCGGGTCGGCATGATGGCGCTGTACCACGACATCACCGAGCTGCTCCAGGCGCGCCGCGACGCCGAGGCGGCCAACGAGGCGAAGAGCCAGTTCCTGGCCAACATGAGCCACGAGCTGCGCACGCCGCTCAACGCGATCATCGGCTACAGCGAGATGCTCGAGGAGGACGCGCTCGACGCCGGTCAGGACGATTTCATCCCCGACCTGCAGAAGATCCACTCGGCCGGCAAGCACCTGCTGTCGCTGATCAACGACATCCTCGACCTGTCGAAGATCGAGGCGGGCAAGATGGAGCTGTTCGTGGAGCCGTTCGAAGTGCGCCCGACCCTCGACAGCGTGGCCACCACGGTGCGCCCGCTGATCGAGAAGAACGGCAATCGGCTCGAGCTGCAGTTCGACGATGGGTTGGGCACGATGCACTCCGACCTGACCCGTGTTCGCCAGGTCCTCCTCAACCTGCTGTCCAACGCCAGCAAGTTCACCGAGAACGGAACGATTACCCTGAGGGCGGCCCGCGAGGGTGAACGGTTCGTCTTTTCGGTGTCCGACACCGGGATCGGCATGACGCCGGAACAGCAGGGGAAGCTGTTCGAGGCGTTCAGCCAGGCCGATGTCTCCACCGCCGCCCGCTACGGCGGCACGGGGCTGGGGCTGGCGATCAGCAAGCGGTTCTGTCAGATGTTGGGCGGCGACATCAGCGTCCACAGCGAGGCCGGGGTCGGGTCGATCTTCACCGTGACCCTGCCGGCCGTGGCGCTGCAGCGGGCGGCGGCCGAGCCGACTCCGATCGAGTCGTCGGTCCGCGAGGTGGAAAAGAGCACCGGCGTCTCGGGCACCGTGCTGGTGGTCGACGATGACCCGTCCGCCCGGGTCCTGATGGCCAGGCTGCTCGCCCGGGAGGGGTTCCGGGTCGAGGAGGCCGCCGACGGCCCCTCGGCCCTCGAGCTGGCCCGGGATCTGCATCCGGACCTCATCACGCTGGACGTGATGATGCCCGGCATGGACGGCTGGAGCGTGCTGAGCGCGTTGAAGGACGCTCCGGAGACGGCCGATATTCCCGTCGTCATGTCGACGATACTGGACGAGAAGAACATGGGCTTCGCGCTCGGCGCGTCGGCCTACCTGACCAAGCCCATCGATCGCGACCGACTCGCCGCGGTCCTGCGCCGCTACGGCGGCGATCGCGCCCGGCGCACCGTCCTGGTGGTCGAGGATGACGAGGGTACGCGCTCGCTGGTGCGACGGACCCTGGAGAAACAGGGGTGGACGGTGATCGAGGCCGAGAACGGACGGGTGGGCCTGGAGCGGCTGGAGGAGAGCCGGCCGGCGCTCATCCTCCTCGATCTGCTGATGCCCGAGATGGACGGGTTCGAGTTCCTCGAACAGCTGCGGGAGCTGGATAGCGGCGAGTCGATCCCCGTCGTCGTGATCACGGCCAAGGAGCTCACCGACAATGACAGGCAACGCCTGAACGGCGGCGTTGAACGGGTCGTCGGCAAGGGGAACCAGAGCAAGGACGAGTTCCTCTCCATCGTCCGCGACCTGGTGGCGGCCCACGACCCGGCCGGCGAGCTGAGGGGACAGGGTTCATGAGCGCGAAACGCAGCACCCAGATGACCCGACCCCAACGCCAGCGCGGGTTGGCACGCCGGCAGGCCGCCCTGCTGCGCCTGAGCACGGAGATCGCCTCCGCCCACGACGAGGCCGAGGTCTACCAATCGGTGGTGAACGGTCTACACGACGAGGCGCTCGGCTACAACTTCCTCGGCATCTTCCTGCTGGACGAGGAGACCGGCGACCGCGTGCTACAGGCGAGCATCGGCTGGCCCGACATCCAGGACGACTGGCGCGTCCACCCCGGCGAAGGGCTGAGCGAGCGCGCGATCAAAGACGGCAAGCTCCACTATACGCCCGACGTCCGGCGCGAGTCACAGTACCTGCCCAGCCTCGCCAGCGGATCGGAGGTCGACGTGCCGCTGCGCATCGACGACCGAACCATCGGCGTGCTGGTCGTCGAGAGCAGCGAGCCGAACGCTTTCGGTGCCGACGACTTCGAGATCCTCACCGCGGCGGCCAACCAGGCCAGTATCGCCATCGGACGCGCCCGGCTCCTCGCCGAGGAGCGGCAGCGTGCGGACGAGCACAAGGCGCTGCTCGATACGATCTCGGACCTCTCGTCAGAGCTCGAGTTGTCTAGAGTCCTGCAGGCCGTGCTGGAGCGGGCTGTGACCCTGCTCAACGTCACCGGCGGCGAGGTGGCGATCTTCGAGGAGGAGAAGGGCGAGCTGCAGGTGGTGGCCAGCCAGAACATCGGCAAGGACTCGACCGGCACGCGTCTCAAGCTGGGCGAGGGCGCGATGGGCGCCGTGGCGGTGACACACGAGCCGCTGATTATCCCGTCGTACCACGAGTGGCTGGGCCGCTCGACCAAGTACGCCGACGTGACCGTCCACTCGGTCATGGCGGCGCCGCTCCTCATCGGGCGCCGGCTGGTTGGCGCCATCGCCACCGTGCATTCCGACCCCGAGCGGGTCTTCGGCCCCGAGGACCTGCGCCTGCTGAACCTGTTCGCGCCCCAGGCGGCGATCGCGGTGGAGAACGCCCGACTCTACACCGAGGCGCAGCGGCAGAAGCAGTACTTCGAGGACCTGGTCCTGAACAGCCCGGTCGCCATCGTGACGCTCGACCTTCAGCACCGGATCGTCTCCTGCAACCCCGGGTTCGAACAGCTTTTCGGCTACGAGCGCGAGGACGTGATCGGCGAGGAGCTCGACCCGCTGATCACCACCGAGGCGACCCGGAAAGAGGCGGTCGCTTACACCGTCGAGGCCCGGGATCGACCGGTCCGCGGGATGGGGCGGCGGCGCCGCAAAGACGGCACCCCGGTGGACGTGGAGATCCTGGCGGTCCCGGTGATCGTCGACGGCGAACGGGTGAGCATCCTGGCCCTCTACCACGACATCACCGAGCTGCTGGAGGCGCGGCGCGAAGCGGAAGCGGCCAACAGCGCCAAGAGTCACTTCCTGGCCAGCATGAGCCACGAGCTGCGGACGCCGCTGAACGCGATCATCGGCTACAGCGAGATGCTGCAGGAGGAGGTGCAGGACCTGGGCCATCTCGAGCTGACCGATGACCTGGAGAAGATCCGCACCGCCGGTCGCCATCTCCTGTCGCTGATCAACGATATCCTGGATCTGTCGAAGATCGAGGCGGGCAAGATGGAGCTGCACCTGGAGAGCTTCGACGTCCGGGCGATGATCGAGGACGTGACGACCACGGCACGGCCGCTAGTGGAAAAGAACCGGAACCAGCTGCAGGTGCGGACCGATCCCGAGCTGGGGTCGATGTATTCCGATCTCACCAAGGTGCGCCAGATGCTGCTGAACCTGCTCTCCAATGCGAGCAAGTTCACCGAGGGGGGGACGATCGAGCTCACGGTAGAGCGGACTTCGGAGTCGAACGGTCCAACCATGATGAGCTTCAGCGTGTCGGACACGGGGATCGGCATGACCCCGGAGCAGATGGACAAGCTGTTCGAGGCGTTCTCGCAGGCCGAGGCCTCGACGACGAGCAAGTACGGTGGCACGGGCCTCGGCCTGGCGATCACCCGACATTTTTGCGAGATGATGGGCGGCGACGTGCACGTGGAGAGCGGCCCGGGCCAGGGGTCGACTTTCACGATCGAGCTGCCGGTGACGGCGGCGAAGCGCACGGGCGCCACCAGCTAGAGGAAAGGGAACCGAGCATGGCGAAGATCCTCCTGGTCGAGGACAACGAGATGAACCGCGACATGCTGTCGCGGCGGCTGACCCGCAAGGGCCACGAGGTCACCATTGCGGTGGACGGCCAGCAGGGCATCGACATGGCGCGCGACGGAGCCTACGACCTGATCCTGATGGACATGAGCCTGCCCGAGGTCGACGGGTGGGAGGCGACCCGCCAGCTGCGGGCCGACGCGAAGACCGAGAACGTACCGATCATCGCCCTTACCGCGCACGCCATGGCCGGCGACCGCGAGAAGGCCCTCGAGGCCGGCTGCGACGACTACGACACCAAGCCGATCGAGCTGGACCGGCTGCTTGCGAAGATGGCCGCCCTGCTGGAAGACGAGTCTTGAGCGCCGACCGGATGGCACCGGACCGGGTCGCCGCGCTGCGGCACGACCTGCGCACGCCGATCAATCACATCGTCGGCTACGCCGAGATGCTGCTGGAGGACATCCCGGTGGAGGCGGCCAGCGATCGCCGGGGCGCGCTGGAGGGCGTGATGGTCGACGCGCGCGGCGCCCTCGGGCTGATCAACTCGGCGCTGAACCAGGATCGCGGCGCGATGGCGAGGGCGGAGCTCGAGTCGCTCTACGAAGCGCTGCGTGAGCCGCAGCGCAAGATCGTCGACGCGGTCACCTCGCTCCTCGCCGGCGCGTCGGCCGACGACCCGACGCTGGTCGACGACCTGGGCCGGATCCTGGCCGCCGCGCACAAGCTGGTCCCTTCGAGCCAGGCGACCGCGGCCGCCGGGGATGGCCCGGAAATCGAAGCGACGCGGCAGGCCGACGCCGACGCCTCGCTGGCCCGCGTACTCGTGGTCGACGACGTGGAGGAGAACCGCGAGCTGCTCCGCCGCCGGCTGGAGCGCGAGGGCTACGCGGTGGAGTGCGCCGAGAACGGCGGTCGTGCGCTGGAGTTCATCGCGGAACGCGGCTACGACCTGGTGCTCCTCGACGTCATGATGCCCGAGGTCGACGGCTACCAGGTCCTCGGGCAGCTGAAGGACGATCCCGCCACCCGGAACATACCGGTGATCATGATCTCGGCGCTGGACGAGATGCCCAGCATCGTGCGCTGCATCGAGCGCGGCGCCGAGGACTATCTGCCGAAGCCGTTCGACCCCGTTCTGCTGCGGGCGCGGATCAACGCGTCGCTGGAGAAGAAGCGGCTGCGCGATCACGAGGTCGAGTACCTGCGCCAGGTCGATCGGGTGATCGAGGCAGCCAGCGGTGTGGAGGCCGGCAAATACGAGGCGGGCTCGCTGGCCGACGTGGCCGCCCGGGGCGACGAGCTGGGCAAGCTGGCCCGCGTGTTCGACGGGATGGTCGAGCAGGTGCGGGCGCGCGAGGCGCGGCTCCGCGACCAGGTGCGTGACCTGCGGGCCGAGATCGAGGCGGCGCGCCGGTTCGAGCGACCGGCGGAAAAGGCGGGCGAGGAAGGGATCGACTTCGCCAGCCTCGCCGCCGGGGAGCGGTTCTCGGAGCGCTACGAGATCGTCGGCGCCATCGGGGCCGGCGGCATGGGGATGGTCTACCGGGCGCGTGACCTGGAGCTGGGCGAGGAGATCGCGATCAAGACGCTCAAGCCGGAGCTGGTGAGCGATGCGGCGCTGGTGGATCGCTTCAAGACCGAGATCCGGCTGGCCCGCAAGATTTCGCACCGAAACGTCGTCCGCACCCACGACTTCGGCGAGTGGTCCGGCGTCTATTACCTGACGATGGAGTTCGTGGAGGGGATCACGCTCCGCGAGCTGATCGACAGTCGCGGCCAGGTCGGCGTCTCGTCGACCCTGGCCATCGGCAGCCAGCTGGCCGAATCGCTCGAGGTCGCCCACGACCAGGGCGTGGTCCATCGGGACATCAAGCCGCAGAACCTGCTGCTCGACGCCGACGGCGTGCTCAAGGTGATGGACTTCGGCGTGGCCCGGCTGGCGGAGCGCACCAGCTCGCTCACCGAGGCGGGCCTCATCGTCGGGACGCCGGCCTACATGAGCCCGGAACAGCTGCTGTCGGAGACCACCGACGCCCGCAGCGATCTCTATTCCGTCGGCGTGGTGCTCTACGAGTGCCTGACCGGGAGGCTGCCCTTCGAGGCAGAGTCCACCATATCGCTCATCGGCAAGGTGCTGAACCTCGAGCCGCCGCCGCCCGTCGAGGTCAACGGGGACATCCCGCCGGCGTTCTCCGCGCTGATCCTGGATCTGCTGGCGAAGAAACCAGAAGAGCGGCTGGGCAGCGCCAAGGATCTCCGCGAGCGGTTGCGGGGGATCGGCTAGTCGCGCCCGTCGCCCGGCGGCGACGGCCGGACCAACTCGTAGACGCGGATCCGCTCCACGCCCAGCTCATCGCGGTGCCGGCCCAGCAGGAAGTCCCGCCCGATCTGGAAGATCCGGAAGCGCTCCGGCGTCTGGATGTCACCCAGCCAGCGGCCGTCGGGATCGAAAATCTCCCAGCTCGGCTGGCTCTTCCACGGAAGGCGGTAGCGCTCGACCCACAGATAGCCCTCGTCGTCCACGAACAGGCCCTGGTGAGCCGGGAGATACTCGGGCAGGGGCAGGTCCTGCTCGTAGTAGTGGATGATGAGCGGACGCCGCTCCTCCCGCGTCGACTCGATGTCCGCTTCCCGGTAGCGGTCGTAGAAGTCGGCGGCGCGCCGTCGCTGGCCCTCGGGCCAGCGGTAGAGCGAGTTGAGCTCGCCGTCCAGCCGCCGACGCTCGATCTCGTGCGTCGTCCCGTCGCCGACGAACAGCCAGTAGTCGCCGGCGGCGACGGACGGCCGGGCCGGGAAGGGGAGATACGGGTAGTGGGTCACTCCGCCGTACGAGTGGACGTAACGCCGCGGATCCGCCAACTCGAACAGCGTGTCCGCCGGGCGGCCGTCGGGGTTGTAGCGCGAGTACTCGAGGCTCCCCCCGATGATCTGGCCCGGCGCGCCGGCCAGCGGGCCGAGACCGCCCACGGCGAGCCAGGTGCCGTCGGCGAAGCCGTCGATGATGGCCGGTGACGTCCGGCTCGGGATCGGCTCGATGCGGACCGAGCTCACGAACTCGCCGGTCGACCGGAAGAAGTTCACCCGATTGTTGAAGCCGTCGGTGGCGACGATGACGTCTCGACGGGCGCCCCAGATTCTAATCGAGGAAAATTCACCGAACTCGCCCGGGCCCTGCCCGTGGCCGCCGGCGCGGTACAGGAAACGGCCCGTCGGGTCGAAGAAGCGCAGCTCCCCGGTCCCCGAGTTGCCGACCACGATGCGGCCGTCCGGCAGGCGAAGGGCGTCGGAGACCCGGAAGAAGACGTAGGGCTCCTCGCCGTCCTCGACGCCGATCTCCAAGCTCGGCATCTCGGCCACCCGCCACGCCGTCTCAGGCATCCACGCCGGACGCACGTTCTCCACGACCCGGACATCGGCGCTGTCGCGAACCGTCCAGGCGGCCTCCTCGGCGGGCTCGGCGCAGGCGGCCGCCGAAAAGGCCAGCAGGCCGATGAGGCACGCTCCGCGAGTGGGGGACCGTTCGCTCATATACGCGTCAGTCGGCTCAGCACCGCACGGTTGGCTGCCGGGAAGGCATAGCGGTCCAGCTCCGTCGGCTTCACCCACGCGTACTCCTGGCAGCCCAGGGGTTTGGGCGTGCCGGCACGATACCGGCAGTGGAAGGCGTGCATCGTGATCTCGAAGTGGCTGTAGGCGTGGTCGACGCTGGCGATCTTTTCGCCGGGCTCGACCTCCACGTCCAGCTCTTCCGCGACCTCCCGGACCACCGCGGCCTCCATCGTTTCGCCCGGCTCGGCCTTGCCGCCGGGGAACTCCCACAGGCCGCCCAGCAGGCCCTCCGGCCTGCGCTTGGCGATCAGGATCTCGTCGCCGCGCCAGACGACGCCGACCGCGATGTCGTAATGCGGCCGCTTCCGCGCCGGCCGACGTCCGGGCCGCTCCGCCACGGTGCCCCGCATCCGCGCCAGGCAGAGGGCGTCCAGCGGGCAATCGGCGCAGCGCGGCGCCCGGGGCGTGCAGAGGCCCGAGCCGAGGTCCATGAGCGCCTGGTTCACATCGCCGGGCCGCTCCTGAACCAGCGTCTCACCGCGGGCGCGCAGCTCGGCGGGCTTGGGGTCGGGCAGGTCGTAGAGCCGGCTCAGCGCGCGGCGGACGTTGCCGTCGAGGGCCAGCGCCGGGTAGCCGAACGCGATGCTCTGGATGGCGGCGGTCATGTAGGGCCCGATCCCGGGGAGCGCCTGCAGCTCGGCCGAATCGGTGGGCAGCTGACCGCCGTGTCGCTCGACGACGAGCTGCGCGGCGGCGTGGAGGTGGCGGGCGCGTGCGTAGTAGCCGAGCCCCTCCCAGGCTTTCAGCACGGCATCCAGGCCCGCGGCGGCCAGCGACTCGACGTTAGGGAAGCGCGCCACGAAGCGTTCGTAGTACGGGATCACCGTATCGACCTGCGTCTGGACCAGCATGACCTCGGCGACCCAGATCAGGTACGGGTCCCGGGTACGACGCCAGGGCAGGTCGCGACGGTAGGAATCGTACCAGCCCAACAGCCGTCGCCGAATCCCTGCTGCCCTGTCCCTGTCCTCGACGGGAGCGTGAGTCGATGCGGCCGTCATGCCGCAGGAGACGGGAGGTCGAGCTCGCCGGTGTAGACGAGGCGCGCCGGTCCCTCCAGCTCGAGGAGCGTGAAGCGGCCGTCGTCCTGGCGCTGAAAACGGACCGTCAGCGTATCGCCGCTCCGCGTCTCGACGGCGACGGGGGACTCGACCTGGCCGGCGGCGCAGAGCGCGATCGCCGACGACATCGAGCCGCTGCCGCAGGCCAGCGTCTCGGCCTCGACACCGCGCTCGTACGACCGGATTCGGAGGGCGTGGCGGCTGACCACCTGGACCAGGTGCACGTTGGCGCCCGCCGGCTCGAGCTCCGGCGCGTAGCGCAGCGGCCGGCAGCGGGGCTCGATGGGGCCGTCCGGCAATGCGTCGGGCGTCTCGATGATGAAGTGGGGGTTGCCGATCTCGACGCGGTGTCCCCGCTGAGCCCCGTCGGCCGCCGTCACCGTCAGGTCGAGCTCGATCGTCGGCTCGGCGCCGTAACGGAGCGACACGACCCGGTCGTCCACCCGGGCGGCGATGCGGCCGCTCAGCGTGTCGATCGTCATCTCCTCACCGTTTGCCAGCCCTTCCAGCACGGCGAAGCGGGCGGCGCAGCGCGTGCCGTTCCCGCAGGTCGCCACCTCCGCGCCGTCCGGGTTCCAGAACCGGGCGGTCACGTCGGCGCCGGCGGCGCTGGCCGCGTCCACCAGGATGAGACCATCGGCGCCCACCGATGTTCGCCGGGCGCAGGTCCGCTGCGCCAGCTTCTCCAGGTCGGGAAGCCGTTCCAACCGCGATCCGCTCAGCACGATGAAGTCGTTGCCGGCGCCCTCCATCTTGGCGAACCAAATCCGTTCGACGCCGCCCTTCGTCGCCTCGCTCACCCGGCGCCGATTTCCTCTTCGTCCTTGGTCCCGGGCGCCGCGCCGCCGGGCCCCGGCGCTTCCAGTGCCTGTGGCTCCGCCGTCTCACCCTCGGATTTCGGCCTCTCCGGCTTCTGTCGACCCGCGCCGCGGCGCCGCGCGGCCACGTACACCGCCGTGGCGGCGCCCATCACCAGGCCGACCAGCAGCGGCAACAGGACCAGCAGCGACACGCTGGCCTGGAAGTCCCAGACGAGGAACGCCACGGGGACCGTTTCCAGGGCGTTCTGCATCGCGAAGAAGATGACCGCCGCCGTCAGAAAGACCAGTGCGAACGCTTGTATGCGCTTCTTCATGCCGTTTGTCCCGTCTGCGTCCTGTTCCTGGAGCCCGCGGAAGTCGCGTCGACTTGGCCCCGGGGCAGGTGATAAGCTAACTTGAAGGGTCCCTTCGGTACAGAACGACGACGAACGGCTTATGCGCTTTACGACCTATACGAAATACACCGGAAGCCTGCTGGAGACCCTCAACCTCCAGGAGCTCCTCGACCAGCTGGCCGACTTCCTGCTCCAGAGCGGATTCGCCGGCGGCCCTTACCACCACCCCTTCTGGGGCGAGTTCGGCGAGGACGAGTCGGGCGACAGCCTCGAGTCGCTGAAGGAGGCCATCCTCCAGAAGCTGATGGAGATGGGGAAGGTCACGCCCGAGATGCTGAGGGCGCTGTCGGAGGAGCCCGACGAGGAGGGCGCCCGGCAGCTGGCCGAGATGCTGGACGAGATCGTCCAGAAGCTGATCGAAGAGGGATACCTCAGCACCGAGGGTACGCCGCAGATGCCGGCCGAGGGGCAACCGGTCACCGGCCCGGGAAGCATGGGGCAGGGCGCTTCCCGTTCGATCAAGTTCAACCTGACGCAGAAGGGGCTGGACTTTCTCGGCTACAAGACGCTCAAGCACCTGCTGGGCTCGGTGGGCAAGTCGAGCTTCGGCGCGCACGAGACGGCCGAGCTGGCCACCGGGGTCGAGGCGGAGGCGGCGTCGAAGCCGTACGAGTTCGGCGACACGCTGAACCTGGACGTCCCGGCCACGCTCAAGAAGGCGATCGAGCGCGAGGGGCTCGGCGTGCCGATCAACCTCGACTACGACGACCTGCACGTGCACCAGTCGGAGTACCGCTCGTCGTGCGCCACGGTCCTGATGCTCGACTGCTCGCACTCGATGATCCTGTACGGCGAGGACCGCTTCACCCCGGCCAAGAAGGTGGCGCTCGCCCTCGCCCACCTGATCCGCACCCAGTATCCCGGCGACACGCTGCGCGTGGTGCTCTTCCACGACAGCGCCGAGGAGATCCCGCTGGCCGAGCTGGCCCGTGCCCAGGTCGGGCCTTACCACACCAACACCAGCGAGGGCTTCCGCCTGGCGCGCCGCATCCTGATGTCGCAGAAGAAGGACATGCGGCAGATCATCATGATCACCGACGGCAAGCCGTCGGCGATGACCGTCGACGCCGGGCACATCTACAAGAACCCCATCGGGCTCGACCCGCAGATCTTGAAGGAGACGTTCCGCGAGGTGAGCATGTGCCGCCGGGCCGGCATTCAGATCAACACCTTCATGCTGGCCCGCGACTACGCGTTGGTCGACTTCGTCAAGCGTGTGACCGCGCTCTGCCGGGGGAAGGCGTACTTCACCTCGACCGTCACGCTCGGCCAGTACATCATGATGGACTTCCTGCGCCGCAAGGTGCGGAAGGTGAAGTAGCATCGTGAGCCCGACCCGTATCGCCGTTCGCGTGCAGCCGCGGGCGTCCCGGACCGAGATCGCCGGCGCTTACGGCGATGCCGTCAAGATCCGGGTCGCGGCGCCGCCGGTCGACGGCGCGGCCAACGCCGAGCTCGTCGCCTTCCTGGCCAAGCGCCTGGGCGTGCCGAAGTCGAACGTGCAGATCGTGAAGGGCGAGCGCGGGCGCGACAAGCTGATCGAGATCGACGGCGTCTCCGACGAGGACGCGCGTCGGCTGACCGGCTGAACGCGAGCTCAACCACCCGACGCGACCGCATGTCTTTCCAGCGCGCCTCCGTGATCGTCTCGACCTACAACCGGCCGGATGCCCTGGAGCGCGTCCTGCTCGACCTCGATCGGCAGACGGTCGAGGGGTTCGAGGTCGTGGTCGCCGACGACGGCTCGAGCGACGAGACGCGGCGGACGATCGATGAGGTGCGAGGCCAGGTTCAATACCCGCTCCGGCACACCTGGCAGGAAGATCACGGCTTTCGCGCCGCCCGGGCCCGGAACCTGGCGGTGGGGAAGGCGAGCGGCGACTACCTGATCTTTCTGGACGGCGACTGCCTGCCGCGGCCCGACTTCCTCGAGGGCCATCGCTGGCTGGCGGAACGGGGCCGCTGGGTGCGGGGCAACCGGGTGAACCTGACCGAGGAGTTCACCGAGCGCGTCCTGTCGGAGGAGCTCCCGGTGGCCGACTGGCCGCTGTGGCGCTGGGTCCTGGCTCGGCTGCGCGGCGAAGCGGTGCGGACCACACCGCTCCTGCGGTTGCGAACGCAGGCCCTGCGCAAGAGCAACCCGCGGAAGTGGCGTGGCGCCCGAAGCTGCAACTTCGGCTGCTGGCGCGATGACTTCATGCGGGTGGACGGCTACGACGACGCGTACACGGGCTGGGGCCGCGAGGACTCGGATCTGGCGATCCGGCTCATCAACGCCGGTGTCTACCGAAAGGACGGCCGCTACGTCGTGCCCGTGCTCCATCTGTGGCACCCGTCGGAGGACCGCTCGGCCTGGGACGAGAACGACGCCCTGCTGAACGAAGTTCTCGAGAGCGGGGCCGCCCGCGCCCGACTCGGGATCTCGCAACACCTGTCACATGTTTGAGCGGGCGTCGATCATCGTCTCGACCTACAACCGGCCCGACGCCCTGCGCCGCGTCGTGCTCGAGCTCGATCGGCAGAGCGACCGGGGGTTCGATGTCGTGGTCGCCGACGACGGGTCGACCGAGGAAACGCGGCGGACGATCGATGAGGTGAGGCGCCAGGTCGGGTACCCCCTCGAGCATGCCTGGCAGGAGGACCGTGGGTTCCGTGCCGCTCGTGCCCGCAACCTGGCCGTCGCCAGCTCGGAAGGCGACTACCTGATCTTCCTGGACGGCGATTGCGTCCCGCTCCACGATTTCGTCGCAGCGCACCGCTGGCTGGCGGAGAGGGGCTGGTGGGTCCGGGGCAACCGGGTCTACTTGGGCGAGCGGTTCACCGCCCGGGTGCTGGAGGACGATATCGACCTGGCCGAGTGGCCGCTCTGGCGCTGGTGGCTGGCCTGGGTGCGACGCGGAGCGGCTCGGGCCACGCCCTTCTTGCGCTTGCGGACCGAGCTCTTCAGGAAGCGGCAGCCGCGCCGCTGGCAGGGCGGCAAGACGTGCAACCTGGGGGTCTGGCGCGACGATTTCTTTCGGGTCGACGGGCTGGACGAATCGTTCGTCGGCTGGGGCCGGGAGGACTCGGACCTGGTGGCCCGGCTGATCAACGCCGGGGTCTACCGGAAGGAAGGAAGGTACACCTCGCCGGTGGTCCATCTGTGGCATCCGCACGCGGAGCTCAGCGGCTACTCGGCCAACGACGCGCGGTTGCAGCAGGTGATCGAGGAAGGGATCGTTCGTCCGCGGATCGGGATCTCATGTCACTTCGACGGTACGGAGGAGACGGCCTCGGCCGGGTGAGGCGCGATCAGGCTCGGCCGTTGGGGGCCGCGCCGCCGTAGGCCTGATGAAACGCTCGCCATTCCGCCTCGCTGATCCGCCCCCCGGTCTCTTTCTCGAACTTGCGGGCCGAGCGCTGGAACCGGCCCAGCATGCGCTCCCGCTGTCGGCGACCCAGCCGGACCGCGATTCGGCACTTCTCCAGATCGATGATGTAGGCGCGTGGCGACGCCGCGTCGCCCGACTCGATCAGCACGTTTCTCAGGTTGAGGTCCGGGTGAGCGAGCCCGGCCGCGTGGATCGAGCGGAGCAGGCCCCCGGCGGCGGCGAGGACGGTAGCCCGCGCCGGCGCCGCCAGCTCGAGCGGCCCGAACAGGCACGCGGCCAGGTCCCGGGCGTCGGTGATCTCCTCCCGTGCGATATCCCCGCGGTAGAAGAGCGGTCCGGACGGGTAGACGGCGGCGGCCCGGACGACCGGTGTCGGGATGCCCAGCGCCGCCAGCCGGTCGGCGATGACCAGCTCGTTGAAGGGCCGGGGCCGACCGAGCCTCAGGAAGCGGTCGCCGGTCAGCGGGGCCAGCGCCCCGCCGTGGCTGAGGCGCCGCACGACCCAGCGCCCGGACCCGACGGGTATCACGTGCAGCGTTCCGCGCCCCTGGATCGCCTCCGCCGCCGGGTGGGCCGCCGCGAAGTCGTAGAGCGAGCCGGCCCGCTCCATCATCGCGCCCACCTCGGCCAGGTCTTCCGAGCGCGCCATGACCCGGGCGCCGCCGATGCGCTCGGTCCGGTACGTTGTCCCGTTGCCCCGCGTCCCGCCCTTCATGCGCCGCCGGACTCCGCCCGAGGCCGCACGTAGCGCTCCAGCGCCCGCTCGACCCTGTCCAGCACATCGGACACCGCGATCAGCTCCATCCGTTGGTCCCAGCCGCCCGGCGCATGCCGCTCCGGCTCGTCGCGGCTCCGATCGATCCAGAGGTCCTCGTAAGCCCGGTACGGCCCGACCTCGTGCGGATCGGTATGTCCGTACAGGCCGATCACGGGCGTGCCCAACGCCCGGGCGATGTGCACCGGGCCCGTATCGGGGGCGATGAGCAAGTCGAGCCCGTCAATCAGGTAGACCAGCCGCCGCAGGTCATTGCCCAGCGCCCAACGAGGTGCGGCCTCGCTGCTCTCGGCGACCGCCCGCGCTCTTTCGGTCTCACGCGCCCCGGGTCCCCCCAGCAGCACGACCTCGAAGCCGAAGTCGCGCTCCAGCGCCGTCGCCGTCTCGGCGAACCGTTCCACCGGCCAGTCCTTGAGCGGCCGGCCCGACGTGGGGACGAGCCCGACCGTGGGGCGGCCCGCGAGGGCGCGGAAGAACTCGCTCTGCGCCTCGCGCTCTTCTTCGGTCAGCTGGATGCGCCATTCGATCGGCTCCGTCTCGATGCCCAGGTACGCCAGGAACTCGAGGAACCGGTCCTGGGTGTGCCGCGTCTGCCGCGCCGGGAGACGATGGTTCGCGAACAGCCAGACCAGGTCGCGCGCCCGGTCGCGACCGAAGGCCAGCTTGTCGGGCGCGCGGGCGATGGCCGTCGGGACGATCGCTTTGAAGTAGACGTTGAAGTTGATGACGGTGTCGAATTCGAGGCGACGGAGGGCTCGCCAGAGTCCCGTGACCGCCGTCAGGCCACGTCGGCGGTCGAACGTGATCACCTCGTCGATCGCCGGGTGCGGTCGCAACAGGAGCGCTCCCAGCGACTCGACGATCCAGGTGATCCGTCGCTCCGGATCGTCACGCTCGAGCGCGTTGACGATCGGCAGGCCGTGGACCACATCGCCGATCCCGCTCAGCAGCACCATGCAGATCCGCTTGCCGGCCTCGAGTACTCCGCTCATGGCCAGCGAAGCTAGGCCGGGCGGCGGGCCGCGGCAACGCGATCGGCCGGGTCACCGCGATCGCCTCGAGTTGCGCGGCGCCATCGGTCCCGCGAGTTTTTGCCGCGCATGGCCGTCACCGACCCGAAGACACGGCGCCGCCGTCCCCGCTGGCGGGCGATCTCGATCGCGACCGTCGCATGCCTCTCAGCCTGCCCGATCGCCCGGCCACCGGTGCCCCCGGACTATTACGAGTTCAGGGAGATACTGCAGGAGGCGGTCGCCGATACCGTCGCCGGGACGCTGCGTGGCGATGAGGAGGCGCAGGAACGGCTCGAGCGCCGCCTGCCCGACCTGGCGGCCATCGTTCGCACCGACTCGCTGGCGCTGGAGCTGGACGCCGATCCCGTACTCTGGCCGCTGGCCAGCTCGGTCACCTACGTGCTCAACCGCACGCTCGGCTCGGAGCAGATCGACGGGTCGGTGCGCGACGCGTTCGGGAGCCCGGCCGGCCAGCGGCAGGCCGTCGATGCGATCGTGATCGGGCTCGGGCTGGCGCTGCGACGGCTGCGGGTGGAGTCGGGAGCGGGGCGGTCAGGCCTCGGCGCGGTCGGCGGCCGGATCGAGGAAGGTGTCGAGCGATATTCCGCGGGTGGCGAGTATCCGCTCCACCGTGTCGCCGATCTTGTTGTTCGGCGTAGAGGCGCCTGCGGTGAGCCCGACCTCGATATCACCGCCCGGCAGCCAGTCGGCCTCCGTCACGATCCGGTCGGTACCGACGATCTTGTGGCTGATCGTGCCGGCCTCGGGATCGATGCAGGTGGCGTCCTCCAGGTGGAACGTGCGGGTGTGCTCGGCGCACATCTGGGCCAGGTGGTTCGTGTTGCTGGAGTTGTAGCCGCCGATCACGATCATGATGTCCGGCGGCGACTCCATCATCCGCATCACGGCGTCCTGACGGTCCTGCGTCGCGCTGCACAGCGTGTCGAAATGCCGATAGTGCGCCTCTAAATTCGCCTCACCGTACCGCTCGACCATGGCCCGCTTGAACTCGGCGGCGATCTTCGCCGTCTCCGACGCCAGCATGGTCGTCTGGTTCGCCACGCCCACCTTCTGCAGGTCCCGGTCCGGATCGAACCCCTCGGAACAGGCGTGGCCGAAGGCCTCGAGGAACGCGTCGCGGTCGCCGCCGTTGGCGATGTAATCGCAGACCGCCCGCGTCTCTTCCATGTCACGAACGATCAGGTAAGCGCCCGCGCACACGCTGGCCTGCGACGCCGTCGCCTTGCTCTCCTCGTGGAAGAACTTCCCGTGGATGATCGCCGTGTACCCGTCGCCGGCGTAGCTCTCCACGCGCTTCCACACGTTCAGCACCGAGCCGCAGGTCGTGTCGACCAGCAGGCAGCCGATGTCTCTAAGCGCCTGGAAATCGTGCCGGGTAACGCCGAACGCCGGGATGATCACCACGTCCTCGGGCGCCAGTCCGCTGAACTCGAACCGACCGTCCGCGCCCGGCATGAGGAACTCGATCCCCATCCCCTGCATGCGGGCGTTCACGTGCGGGTTGTGGATGATCTCGCCGATCAGGAAGAGCCGACGGTCGGGGAACTTGTGCCGCGCCTCGTACGCGTACTGGACCGCCCGATCCACGCCGTAGCAGTAGCCGAACTCCTCGGCCAGCCGCACCGTGATCCCGTCGGCCGTGGCGCGATAGCCCCGCTCGCGCAGCCGATCGACCACCTGCGAGTGGTACTCGCCCTCCAGCACGGGGAGCACCGCCTTCTTCAGGCCCAGGCCGGTTCGGAAGTAGGTCTTGGCATCGCTCATCGCACCCAAAGGGTATTCGAGGCGTGGAAGCGATGCAAGTTATGTGGCGCGGCGGGCTGAACATCGAACATCCAACTTCCAACCTCCAACGTCCAAGGGAGGCTTCGTCTGGAGTCGGTACGTTCCACCGCCCCTTCGATGTTGGACGTTGGACGTTCGACGTTGGATGTTCACTCCGGTTCACTTAGCGCATACCCGCCGCCTGTTATATCTTTACTGTCCTGCCCCAACCTTCCTGCTAAACCCCTCCTCGGAGAGGTATACAGATGGTTCGCAAGAAGGAGTACACACGCCGGGAGATCGGCGAGCACCGCCTGCGGCCCGAGAGCCTGATGATGGGCTACGGCTACCGGCCCGAATGGTCGGAGGGCGCGATCAAGTGTCCGATCTTCCAGACATCGACTTTCGCGTTCAAGACCGCCGAAGAAGGCAAGGCGTTTTTCGAGCTCGCCTACGGGCTGCGCGAGCAGAAGGCCGGTGAGAGCCTCGGCCTCATCTATAGCCGACTGAACAATCCCGACCTGGAGATCCTCGAGGACCGGCTGTCGCTCTGGGACGGAGCCGAGCGCGCCGCCGTTTGCACCAGCGGTATGGCGGCCATCGCCACCACGCTGTTCAGTTTTCTGCGCCCCGGCGACGTGCTGCTGCACAGCGAGCCGGTCTACGGCGGTACCGAGCACCTGATCACCAACGTGCTCCCCCAGTTCGGGATCGACGTGATCGGGTTCCCGGCCGGGCCCGACGGGCCGGCGGCGGCGGAGAGGGCGCTGAGCGAAGAGTCGGTGAGCGATCGGCTCGGGATGATCTTCATCGAGACGCCGGCGAACCCGACGAACGACCTGGTCGACATCGCCCATTGCGCCGAGCTGGCCGCGAAGTACTCGAACGGGCGCAAGGTGGCGGTGGCGGTGGACAACACGTTCCTGGGCCCGCTGTTCCAGCATCCGCTGAAGTTCGGCGCCGACCTGGTCATCTATTCGGCCACCAAGTTCATCGGCGGCCACAGCGACCTGATCGCCGGCGCCGTGGTCGGTCCCGACGAGCTGGTGAGCCGCATACTGGAGACCCGGACGTTCCTGGGCACGGCGTCGGGGCCGTGGACCGGCTGGCTGTTGCTGCGCAGCCTGGAGACGCTGAAGCTGCGCATGACCTCGCAGATGAAGAACGCGCAGTACGTAGCCGACTTCCTGGCCGACCATCCGAAGGTCGACCGGGTCCATTACCTGGGGCATATCACCGAGGACCATCCCCAGTACGAGCTGTACCGAAAGCAGTGCACGGCGCCCGGCTCGATGGTGGCGTTCGAGATCCGCGGCGGTGAAACCGAGGCCTTCAGGTTTCTCAACGCGCTGAAGCTGATCCATCTGGCGGTGAGCCTCGGCGGGACCGAGTCGCTGGCCGAGCATCCGGGCACGATGACGCACTCGGACATACCGGCGGCGGAGCAACCGCGGATGGGGATCACGCCGGCGCTGATCCGGCTATCGATTGGGGTCGAGCACTACGAAGACATCATCGCGGATATCGAGCAGGCGCTCGACGAAGCGTAGATGTTGGAACGTCGAGCACGGAGCACGAAACTTCGGACGTCGGTCGTCCGCGTTGAGCGGCGGTTGACGACGGTGCTCGATGATTTTCGGCACGGGGGCGACGTGTTGATGCGACCCCGAGTATGGGGTTGATGTCGGCCTTGATCTCAGCGGCGCATGTGCGTTGAAGTCACGACCACGGGCAGCTAGCGTTGCCCCTCGCCCAGCGCCCATTCGAGGCCGGCCATCGCCCGCTCACGCCAGCTTGCCACCTCGGGACCGCCCCGGTCCCAGTAGCTCAGGGCCAAGCGGTAGTGGCGCGCCGCCGCTGCGTGGTCGCCACGCGCTTCCGCCAGCTCGCCCAGCTCGAACGCCGCGCGTGTCGTCAGGAATCCCATCCAGGTGGTGGGGGGAACCAACGAGGCGTACAGCGCTTCGGCGCTGTCCGGCTGATCGTTGGCTTCGTACAGGAGGGCCAGGTGGAACCGCATCTGGGGAGAGACCGCGGCTTCCCAGTCGTTCTCCGTGTGGATGCTCCAGAGATCAAAAGCACGTTTCGCCTGGGCCAGCCCCTCGGTCAGATCCCCGCGCCGGACCGCGAGCCGCGCCTCCAGGTCGCGCTGGAGCGCGCCACGGTAGTCGAGGGGCGTTCCGCCCTCCGGCAAGGTTCCGATGACCCGCTGCCACTCCCGCGTGACCATGGAGTCGCCGAAAGCGGCGTGATAGGCACCCACCAGCCAGCCGGTCCACCAGACGGGCCGGGTCTCGAAGTAGGCCAAAGCCGAGTCCGGAGGGATGTACTCGGCGAGCCACTGCGCGGATTTTCGTGCGGCGGCCGAGTCGCTCACGCCGACCAGCGTCGCCGCCACGTTAAACCGATGCAGGTGTTTCCAGAGCTCCCACACTCGGTACTCGCCGCTCTCGATGGCCGAGTAGACCTCGCCCGTTCGGCCTTCGGCCAGTAGGAGTCGCGCGTGCTCCGCTTCCGCGGTCCACTGCGGTCGGCCCGGGCTCGCGATCTCCTGCAGGCGGCGGAGCAGGCTCTCGGCCCGGTCAGGGTGAATTCGCCGCAGGTCGCGCAGCACCGTGATCCAGACTCGCGGAGGAGCTGTCGCGGCCTCTATCTCTGTCTCGGCGAAAACGCTGTCGTCCGCCAGCACGGCGCGCAGGCCCAGCAGCGACCCTCTGATCAGCACATTCGTCGTGTCCGCGGCACGCAGTCTGGCGATCTGGAGCCGGATGTCGTCGGCGTCGCCGAGACTGGCGGACAGCGAAGCGCGACGCGCCAAGCCGGGAACGTAGGTCGAATCGAGTCTGACGAGGCGCTCGGCGGCGGCCAGGGCATCGCTGGGCCCGGCCCCGTACTGCCAGCCGTAGACCAGATGGTAGTAGGAGAGGTCGTCCCAAGCGGCGAAGTCGGTGCTGTCGATTTCGATGATCCGATGCGTGGCCTCGGCCGCCGCGGCGCCATCGGTCCTGATCGACGCCAGCATGGCTTTCGCCCGCAGCCGGTTTCGTTCGCTCAGCGAGTCGCTGTGTTCGACGGCCTTCTCAGCGAGCTCCTGAAGACCGGTGAAGAACTCGCCCTTCATGTACTGGGCCCAGGATTTGATGCGTGCGGCTTCCAACAGGGCGAGGGCGAAAGTGGAGTCAGCAGCCAGGGCCCGATCGATGGCGGCGTTGGCGGAGTCGACTTGGCCGCGCCGCATCGCCGCCTTCGCGTCCAGATAGGCCTTCAACGCGTCAGCCGAATGGGTCGCATACCGGTCCAACTCGGGCACGTTGGGCCGGTCCTCGCGCGGCCACACTCGCCGGATCGTCTCGACAGCCAATCGCTGCACTATGTCCGACAGTCGATGCTCCGCGCCCGGATACACGAAGGCATCGATCGGCTCACGCTCGCCGACGGCATAGACCCGAACGTTGACATTGAGCGATTCGCCCGAGCCGACGATAGAACCGAGAAGAAAGTGGTGGGCCCCCGCTGTGAGCGCCAGACGATCGGCTTCCTCGGGGCTAGGGGCACGCGCTCGCCCGCTCGGCTCGGGCCGCAGATCGCGCCACAGCGACCACGGGTCGGTCACGCGAATTCCTTGAGTCCCATCCAGAGCGGTCGCCAGGAGGTCGGCCAATCCCTCCGACCAGCCCTCCACTGCGGCTCCCGTCTGCCGGAAAGGGAAGACGGCCAGGCCGACGCGGCCGTCCTCTCCAAGCGCCGGCCGGGCGATACGCTTTCCCGTCAGATAACCACCGATCGCGGCCAGGACCGCGACAACGAGAACCGCCGCCAGTCCCCGGGCCCGAGACACCTTCGATGGCGGGTCAGCAACCGCCGGTTCGCTTGGGTGGGCCGCCCGCCGCACGCCCTGCGGGGTCAGCTCGAACGCCCAGGCCAGCAGAAGCGCCACGGGGAGCCCGGCCATGGCCAGCACGACCACGGCCGTGACGGTCCACCCGGCAAGATTTAGGGCGGGCAGTATCGTCGCGGACGCCTCGATGACGACCCACGCTGCGGCCGCGTACATGGCAGCCGCGCGAAACACTCCACGCCGCTTGACCTCGGCGATGAAGGCGCTGACGTTCGGCAGGCGGACCATGGGCAATCGCGAGAGAGGTCAGGCTGCGGGGTTCCCGACCTTCGAGTTACCCGCAAGATGCTGATTCCAAGATGCTGGTTCGGCCGTACCAGTGGCAAGCCTCGATCGAGATGGGGTACTACGAGGAGATCATCGCCGATATCGAGCAGAGCGCTGGGGGATGTGTGATCAATGTTCAGCTCAACGCTCAACTAGTATGCCGCAGCCACCTGACCGTTCGCCGCGCCCCATCCGCATAATCCACTTCCGACTGCCAGCCCAACTCGCGCCGGATCGCCGTGCCGTCCAGCAAGATCGCGTTCTCCATTAGATAAGACAGATCGCGAGTCAGTCGACGGTCGGCATCGAACAGATCGAAGAATCGCAGCAGCGGAACGGGGATCGAGCGGACGCGCGGTTCCTGCGCCGCGGCGCGATAGATCAGCCCGATCATCTCCCGCGGCGTGGTGACCCGATAGCCTGGCGCCGTGTAGTCCGACCCCCGAGCCTGCCGACGTCCGAGCGGCGCGATCAGCGCCCGGGCCGCGTCCGCCACGTACAGGAACTCGATCGGGCGGTCCAGATCACCGGGGAAGTATGCGGGCTTCCCTGCCAGGGCGCGCCGGAAGGCGTCGTACAGCCACCCGCGCTTCACCCCCGGTCCGTACAGCGCCGGCATGTGGATCACCGTGCCGCCTTGCGCCGTCACCGCCTTCTCCAGGTCCGCCCGCACCGCCCCCAGCCGCGACGGGCTGGCCTTCGGGTGATCCGGCCCAACCCGCTCCGCCTGCGGCGGACCGAAGACCCACAGGTTCCCCGGGTAGACGAACCAGCCGCCCGGCCTGAGACCCTCCAGCGCGTGGCGGATCGCGTCCCAGTTATGCCCGAACTCCCGCGGCGCGAAATCGACGCAGTGCACGACCGCGTCGGTACCCGTCAGCGCCTCGCCGGCCTCCGCCCGGTCCAAAATGTCGCCCTCCCACACCTCGACCCGCGGTTCGGTCGCGACCCGTCGGAACTCCTCTTCGTTCCGCACCAGGGCCCGCACCTCGTGGCCGGCCTGGACCGCCGCCTTCACGCAGGCCCGGCCGACCGTGCCCGCGGCGCCGGTAACCGTGACGGTGAGCATGGCGGACAACTTACCACCCCCCGGGTTGGGCCGCGAACACACCCCGGGCGGGCCCGGTGCCTGCCTGTTTGGCAGAGCCGCCGGAACGGCCGGGGTGCGGACTCCCGTTTCGCGCCAACCTGACGCGATTTCTTGGCACGGTCGGTGCACCCTGTACTTCAACCGGCGTCATGCCGTTACATTTCAGGTACGACTGAACGGCGCGGGCGGGAGCAAAAGCTCCAGGGGCCGCGTTTCTCAGGAGAAGAGGAGATAGATACGTGACGGATAAAGAACAGGAAATCCAGGAGGCGAAGCCCGATCGGCTGAGATTGCCGGTTCTGCCGCTGCGGGAGACGGTCGTCTTCCCCGGCGTGACCGCGCCCATCGTCGCCGGTCGGGACAAGACGCTCCGCGCCATCGAGCACGCGCTGAGCGCCGACGAGGAGACGAAGCGGATCTTCGCCGTGGCGCAGCGCGAGAACGTGGACGAGCCGACCGCGGATATCCTCTACAACATCGGCGTCATCTGCCGGATCGCTCAGATCCAGCGCTTCCCCGGCGGCCTGCAGCTGCTGCTGGAGGGCGAGGGCCGGGCGACCGCGCTCCAGTACGCCGAGGGCGGCGAGAACGTCTTCCTCGAGGCGATCGTCACCCCGCTGGCCGACCAGGGCCCCCTCAACGTCAGTGACGCTGCGTTCCAGGGCCTCTTCCGCGAGGTCAGCGAGAAGGCCGCCGAGCTCGGCCGGCACCGCGGCGTGCCGGAGGAGATCATCGAGCGGTTCATCCGCGCGGTGGAAGAGCCGGGCGCCCTGTCGGACCACGTCGCCTATTACATGGAGCTGGGCTCCTCCGAGAAGCAGGAGCTGCTCGAGACAACGTCGGTGGAGCTGCGGCTGCGGCGGATCCTCGTGCACCTCTACCGGCAGATCGCCATGCTCGAGGCGCAGGAGCACATCCGCACCCGGGTCCAGGAGGAGCTGGGCGAGCGGCAGCGCGAGATCTACCTGCGCGAGCAGCTGAAGGCGATCCGTCGCGAGCTGGGCGAGGAGGACAGCGACGCCGAGATCGAGGAGCTGCGCGAGCGACTCGAGACGCTCGAGCTCCCCGGTGAGGCCCGCGAGGAAGTCGATCGCGAGCTGCGTCGGCTGGAGCGGGTGAACCGCGAGTCGGCGGAGGCGCAGGTCATCCGGACGTACCTGGAGTGGATCGCCGACCTGCCGTGGAACGAGCGGTCCGAGGACCAGCTCGACATCGAGAAGGCCCGGGTCATCCTGGACGAGGACCACTACGGCCTCGACGATGTGAAGGAACGGATCCTCGAGTTCCTCGCCGTCGGCAAGATGCGGCGCGAGCGGGCCGAGGGCGCCGAGGAGAAGGCCAAGGCGATGGCCGCCGGCCCGATCCTGCTCTTCCTCGGACCGCCGGGGACCGGCAAGACCTCGGTCGCCAAGTCGATCGCCCGGGCGCTGGGCCGCGAGTACGTCCGCGTCTCGCTGGGCGGCGCCCGCGACGAGGCGGACATCCGCGGCCACCGGCGCACCTACGTGGGCGCCATGCCGGGCCGCATCATCCAGGGGATGAAGCGCGCCGGCACCAAGAACCCGGTCTTCCTGCTCGACGAGGTGGACAAGCTGGGCGCCTCGTTCCAGGGCGACCCGTCGGCGGCGCTGCTGGAGGTGCTCGACCCGGCGCAGAACAACAGCTTCACCGACCACTACCTGGGCGTCGGCTTCGACCTGTCCGAGGTGCTGTTCGTCTGCACCGCCAACTTCGGCCACCAGATCCCCGCGCCGCTGATGGACCGGATGGAGGGGACCGACTTCTCCGGCTACACCGAGCTGGAGAAGCTGGAGATCGCCAAGCGGTACCTGCTGCCGCGGCAGCGGGACGAGTCGGGTCTGAGCGAGGAGCAGCTCACGGTGACCGACGACGCGCTGCTCAGCGTGATCAACGAGTGGACCCGCGAGGCGGGCGTGCGGCAGCTGGAGCGCGAGCTGGGCAGCCTGGCCCGCAAGGCCGCCCGCGAGATCGCCGAGGGCGGTGCGACCGAGATCGCGGTCGACCGCGACAACCTGCGCGACCTGCTGGGCAAGCCGAAGGCACGGCCGGAGAAGAAGCTGCCCGAGCCGCAGGTCGGCGTCGCCACCGGCATGACGTACACGCAGGTGGGCGGCGACATCATCTTCGTCGAGGCCAGCACGATGCCCGGCAAGGGCAACCTGGTGCTCACCGGCCAGCTGGGCGACGTGATGAAGGAGAGCGCCCGGGCGGGCCTGACCTTCGCCCAGACCCATCATCGCGAGCTGGGAATCGCCGAGGAGCGGCTCCGCGACATCGACGTCCACGTCCACGTCCCGGCCGGCGCCGTCCCCAAGGACGGCCCGTCGGCGGGCATCACCATGGCCACCGCGCTGGTCAGCGCCATGTCCGACCGGCCGGCGCGGAACGACGTCGCCATGACCGGCGAGCTGACGCTCACCGGCCGCGTCCTGCCCATCGGCGGACTGAAGGAGAAGGTGCTGGGCGCCTGCCGCGCCGGCATCACCGACATCATCCTGCCGAAGGAGAACGAGCGCGACATCGAGGAGATCCCCGAGGAGGCCCGCTGCCAGCTCACCTTCCACCCCGTGGAAACGTTGAGCGAGGTGCTGGCCGTCGCCCTCGAGGGCGTCACCCTGAAGGACGGCAAGCTGGTGTTCGACGAGTCGCCGCCGACGCCGGCGGGCGCCGAGGTGCTGCTGCAGGAAGCGTCCGACGGCGGCAGCCAGCCGGACGCGGTGAACTAGACGAGCGCTCGACCGTTCGACGGACTGGGCCGGCCCGTTTTGCGTGGGTCGGCCGTTTTTTGTCCCCCTGCGCCAGCACGTTGCGGTCCACAAAGAGAGAGGGCCGCCGAAGCGACCCTCTGGTTGAAGTTGGGGAACAGTGATTCAGAGCGCTGCTAATCGTCGCCACCCACCTGCAGCACGCGCATCATCTCGTGGTCCTCGTGGGAGAGGATGTGGCAGTGCCAGACGTAGCGCCCGGGCTTGTCGAAGTGAGCCTTGATCCTCACCATCTGGCCGGTGGGCGGAGTGCCCTCGGGATCTCCGGGCAGCGACGTTACCATGTCCTTCGGGGCGTCCTCGAAGTACTCCGAGCCGACCGATGTTGGCGTCAAGTTTCGGATGTTGGAGATCTCCGGCGCCTCACCGGTCGTCCCGTTGTGTTGCGTGGTGGTCTGGGTACCGGTGATATCGTACTCGAAGTCCTTGCGATCCAGGATCTGGAAGTTCACCAGGTGCAGATGGATCGGGTGAGCATCTGCGGTGAAGTTGTAAATCTCCCAAATCTCCGTGCTGTCCAGGGCGGGCGTCTCGGTTGTTGGCTGGAACCAGGTGTAGGCCGTGGCGACGTTGCTGGTGTTGAGGTTGCCGTCCTTCACCGTGCCCAGCAGCGGCTGCAGACGCCCGAACTCATCCGTGCCCTCGAACAGCGCCACCCTGCGTGTCGTGGCACCGTTCGCTACACCGTCGTACCCGGGCAGACTAATTGGATCGAATCTGTCGGGTATACCGGACCTCGGTACGACCACGTCGAAGGCCATGACGCGGTCGGTCTCGCCGAAGGCCTGCGGTCCCGGGATGTCGCCGCCGAACGGCTCGTCGCCGCCGATGTTCTTCATGATGACGCGTTTCCCCTCCAGTGCTGGGTCGGAGAAATCGAAGACGATGTCGTAGCGCCCACCGGGCTCGAACACCAGCGTGTCTGTCTGGGCCGGCGTCCCGAGACCCTGGTCGCTCCCGATGACCCAGAACGGGATCGGAGCGCCCGCGTTGGTGAAATCGGTGTCGCCGGCGTTCACAGCCACGAACTGAATCACCATGAAGCGGCTGTCGGTGCCGTTCAGCAGCCGCATCCGGTAGTTGCGCGGCTCGACGTTCTCCTTGGGCCAGATCTTGCCGTTGACCACCATGTGGTCGCCGAAGAACTCGGCCAGCGCCGTCGGGCCGCCGCCGGGGAACCCGTCCTGCGGCAGCCGCCGCTCGGCGATGTTCAGGTTCGCCATGATCTTGATGCGGCTGATGGCCGCCGACTGGTAAGCCTTCGGCGGTCGCGAGACGTCGTGCAGCACACCGTCGATGCGGTGCCGAACGCGCAGGCCCTCGGGCGTCGACTCGAGGTGCAGATCGCTGGCTCGCGATTTCAGCGCCTCCAGGATCATCACGTTGACCAGTTTGATGACCGGCGCCTGCGTGGCGAGCGCCCGCACGTCATCGAACGCCTCCTCCTCTTCCGTCACGACCTGAACGTCGGCGCCCTGCAGATCGGCCGGCAGGCCACCGCCCGTCGATCCGGCGACCGACATGATCGCGGCATGAATTTCGGCGGCGGGCGCGTCGACCAGCTTCACACGGGCCTCGTAGGTCCAGCTCAGCTCGTCGATTGTGGCGGGGTCGAGCGGGCTCCCGGCGGCCACGAGCAGCGTGCCGTTTTGCAGCTCGAGTGGCAGAAGCGAGTGCTGCTCCATGTACTTCGGCGACAGCCGACGGGCGAGCGGGCCGGCGGCGGCCGAGCGAAGGTCACCCGTCGGGCGCGTGGCATCGACGCCTGACGGTCGGGCTTCCGGAGTTTCGCGGGTCGTCGTCATCACTCCCGATCCTCGGGCCACGCACGGGGGTTCCAATCTAGGGTGGCCGGGAGATCGGTGGAAGTGTGAAGCCGGGGGCGACGCGCGGCGCGCGAGACCAAATTCGATGTGACCCTTTGTGGCCCGGTGTCGTCTTTAAGGTTGACCGGCTGACGAATCCCCTCCCGTTCTCCCTCGTTCCGAGCGCGCACACGCCGGCAGGCGAGTGCGAAAATTCAGATAAATCAGGAGGTTGTTGTGATGTTCGGACAGATGCGACGATCGTTTGGCGTGCTGACCGTGTTGTTGGCGTTCTCGCTGGCGCTCGCGGCATGTGACGACGGTACGGCTCCGGGCGGTGAGGGGACGCTCTCGCTCTTGCTCACCGACGCGCCGGGCGCCGACATCGAGGAGGCGTGGGTGGAGATCACCGGAATCTACCTGCAGGGCACGTTCGTCGCCGGTGAGCGGGTGTGGCTGCTGGAAGAGTCCACCGGGCTGATCGATCTGGCCCAGCTTTCCGGCATCACGATGGATCTCGTGAAAGATGTGGCGGTGCCGCCGGGCGTCTACGCGCAGCTGAACATCGTCATCGGCGACGCGGTGCTGGTGGCGGGCGGCAACGTCTACACGAAGCCGGGCTCCAGTCACCCGGACGGCCGGCCGTCGGACGGTTTGCTCGAGTGCCCGAGCTGCACGGAGACCGGCATCAAAGTGAACCTGCCGGGCGGCGCGGTCACGCTGGAGTCGGAGTCGAAGATCCTGGTGCTCGATTTCGACGTGAGCCAGAGCTACGGGCTGGACGCCGGCCTGTCAGGCGCGTGGGTGATGGACCCGCTGATCAACGGTTCCGACTTCCAGACGACCGGGACCATACAGGGGACGGTCTCGCTGGGGCAGGACGTGACGCTTCCCGCCTGTGGCGGTGGAGCGACGGCGTTGAGCGATTTCCTCCCGATGGCGATCCTGGATGAGATCCAGAGGTCGGGCGATGTCGCCGACGACGGCTCGTACAGGATCGCGTTCGTGGAGCCGGGCGACTACAGCCTGAGCTTCGAGTCACAGGTCAGCTTCGACAACGGCGACGTGCTGAGCTTCGACGCGACGCATCCGGCTTCGGTCAGCGTCACCTCTGGTGGAGTGGCGGAGGCGGACTACACGCTCGTCGACGCCAGCTGCACGCCCAGCGGCAGCTAGCCGACGTACCCTCTGGGGCGCCGGGGTCGCGCGCGGAAAGCGACCCCGGCGTCTTCAGTTTATAATGACGAGGTGTCTGTGACCGAAGGGATCACCGGATCGTCTTGTGGTGGGGGGCTGGAGAGTGACGGAGCTCAGTGACGCGGCAATCGTTCGCGCCGTGCTGAACGGCGAGGCGGATGCCTTCAAGGAGCTGGTCCATCGATATCAAGACCAGCTCTACCGCCACGCGGAGCGGATGACCGGACAGCCCGATGTGGCGGCGGACATCATCCAGGCAGCCTTCGTCAAAGCTTTTCGGAGCCTGGCGCGTTGCCGAAACCCGGAGCGGGTCGGCGCCTGGCTGTTCAGGATCGCGTCCAACCAATGCAAGGACCATCTGAAGAGCCGCCGGCGCAAGAACCTTCGGCTCGACGATACGAGGCGGCTGCCGGCCGAAGAGGGCGACCCGGAGGAGGCGGCTGAGCGGGCTCAAGTCAGGGACCGAATCCGCATCGCGCTCGATCGGCTGACTGCTGAGCAGCGGGAGGCCTTCGTGCTCAAGCACCTGGCAGGGCTCTCGTATCCGGAGATCGCGGCGCGACTCAACGAATCGATCTCCGCGCTGAAGATGAGGGTCCACCGGGCCCGCGAGGAGCTGCAGACGCTGCTGGAGGAGTATCGATGAGACCCGAATTACATGCCTATCTGGACGGCGAGCTCGCGTTCGACGAGCTGCCGGCGGAGCTTCGCCCGGAGGCGCGGCGCTGGGAGCGGTTGCTGACAGATGCCGCCGAGCTCGGGCCGGCGGCTGGCCCGGTGGGGCTCGAGCCCCGCATCCTTCGGTCGCTGGCGGCGGCTCGCCGGGCGCCAGTGTGGCGGCGGGCCCTGGGCTGGGCCGTGCGTCCGCGTCCGGTCGCGATCTCGCCGCTGGCGGGTCTGGCCGCCGCCGCGGTGCTGGCCCTGGTCCTCATCCGCCCGTGGGCCGAGGCGCCAGAGCCGGCGTCGGAGGGCACGACCACGGTGCATGTGCAGTTCATCCTGGAGGCGCCCTCCGCCCGAACCGTCGCGGTGGCCGGGGACTTCACCGGCTGGTCACCGAGGCTCCTGCTCCAGGATGTGGACGGGGACGGGGTGTGGGCCGGCCGGTTCGCGGTCGCGCCGGGCGTGCACCAGTACATGTTCGTGGTGGACGATGCGCGCTGGGTGACCGATCCGCAGGCCGAGCGATACGTGGACGACGGGTTCGGGCAGCGGAACGCCGTGCTGGTGGTGGCGCCGCCCGGCGGCGGCGGGAGATTGAGACAGGGTTCCTGACGGATGAGATGCGGACGGGTCCGCGTTGCGGCCGCATGCGCGCTGGTGCTCACCGCAGGGGTATCGCGGGATATGCCAGCACAGGCCGTCTCCGCCAATCTGGACCTGGGAGTCTCCCACGCTCGGCCCCCGGCGGATGTGGAAGCCGAGGCGACGTCTTCTGTTCTGCTCGGCGGTCGCCTCCATGCGGGCGCGATCTTCGCCTCCGCCTACGGCGCCTGGACCCCCGATCCCGATGGCGCCAGCTGGGTGTCCGGGTCGCTCGGGACCCGGATTCGCGCGCCGCTCACACGCGGGTTCGACGCCGGTTTGACAGCGACAGGCTCGGCCTTCGCCCTGGGAGACCCGACCCCGTATCGGGCGGCTGTCGGCCGCGTCGAGCCGGAGCTGCGGTTCTACCGCGGGGGTACGGAGCTCTCGCTCCGCGGCGCCGGAGGCCTCGGTCGCTCGGACGCCCTCGGCGTGCTGACAGACCTGTGGCTGTATGGCGGGTCCATCGAGCTGGGGCACCGGTTCGTGAGCTTGGCTCTCCACGTGGGGGCCGAGTTCTACGAGGCGAAGGCGGGCAGTTACCGGGCGGCGTCGCTCGGTTCCGGCGGCGCACTGGGCGGGGCCCGCTGGACNNTGGCAGGGAAATGGGGACTCGAGGCGGCTGGCGGTCGCTCCGGTCCCGACCCGCTGCTGGGGAGCCCGGCGGCGGTGAACGGCAACGTGTTGCTCACCCGGAAATTGATCCGGTCGCGGTCGGGGCCGCCGCCTGTCTATTCCGTGACCGGCGGCGATGAGTCGCACGTGGTGTTCCGAGTCGAGCGCCCGGACGCGAAGGCGGTCGCTGTGACCGGCGACTTCTCGGGTTGGGAGCCGATCCCGATGGAGAGGCGCGACGGCGTCTGGACGGTGCAGGTCCCGGTGGAGCCGGGGACCTTCCATTTCGGGTTCCTGGTGGACGGCGACTGGTACGTCCCCGAGGATGCGCCGGGACGGGTGTCGGACGACTTCGGCCGGGCCAACGCCACCCTCGTAGTTCCCAGGCGGTGACGGAACGGCCGGATGAGTCGTCTATAGAATGAGGCGGTGAATGCGATGCGTACGATTCTGATCCTGATTATTTGGCTGGCGTTCCCGGCCGGCCTGGCCGCACAAGAGGCCAGGCTGGACCGCGTGCGCGAGCGGCTTCCCGCCGAGACGGTGAACCGGATCGAGGTGATTTTGGCGGAGGCGCGCTCCGCCGACATCCCCACCGATCCCCTGCTGGACAAGGCGCTGGAGGGCGCGGCGAAAGGCGTTCCGGCCGAGCGCATCGTGGCCGCGCTCTCGGCTTACACCGCGCTGCTGATCGAGGCACGCGGGCTGGTCGGCCCCGAGCGTGACATCGGCGAGCTTGTCGCCGCGACGGACGCGGTCCGCCGGGGCGTTTCCGAAGCGGCGATCGCCTCCCTGGCGAACGAGCACGAGGGAGATATCTCGGTCCCGTTGGTGGTGCTCGGCGACCTGGTGGCGGTCGAGGTTCCGGTAGATCGGGCGCGCCAGGTCGTAAAGGATGCGCTCGCCCGGGGGGCAAGTCCGGATGAGCTGCTGGCCATCCCCGCCGCGGTGCGTGGCCTGGTCCGTCAGGGGCGTACGCCGGAGGATGCGGCGACGGCGGTGGGCATCGCCTTCTTACAGGGAGGGCTGCCTGGCCTGATCGAGATCGCCGGCCCGTTGCTCGAGCCGCCAATCGGGTCGCCGGTGCCGCCGGGTGCGGGTCCGCCGGTCGAGGCCGGGTCGAAAAAACGTCCCGGGGGAGGCGCCCTCGATGATCGCTTCTAGGCACATACTATCTTCGGTCTGACCCGAGGCTCAGTACTTCCCCGTCGCTCAGTACTTCCCCGTCGCTCAGTACTTCCCCGTCGCCAGTAGCGCACTCCCCCGTCGAAAGCAGAACCCTCCCCCGTGGCAAATGGCACGCTTCCTCTCACAAGTGGCAGCTTCCCCGCCGCAATCCGAAGGAGCTGGAAATGAGAGAGCAATTCATGCGTTGGACACGCGGAGTCTTGGCAGGTGTCGTGGTGGCCCTGGCGTCGGTCGCGGCAGGTGCGTGCGGCGGCGATGGCGGCACCGAGCCCACGGGACTCCAGCCCGACATCCTTATCGTAGGCGCCGACAGCGGCAATGCGGGGACGCAGGTCGAGATCGCCGGGTCGAACTTCGAGCAGGGCGCCTCGGTCGACTTCGGGACCTGGGCGGTGGACTCTCTCGTGTTCGTCGATGCCACCACGATCCTCGCCTTCGCGCCCGACAGCCTGGCGCGTGACTCGGTCTACGATGTCCAGGTCACCAACCCCGGCGGCAAGTTCGACGTGCTGGCCGACGCCTTCAAAGCCGTCGCGCCGGCGCTTCAGGTCGTGAACGGGGTGTCCAAGCCGAGCGGCAACGCCGGCAGCACGGTCATCCTGGAGGGCAAGTCGTTCGGCGACCTGCTGGGCCGCGGTACCGTGTACTTCAGCGACGCCGCCGGCCAGCCCGTAGCGGCGGCGATCGCGCTCCCCGAGAACTGGACCAACGAGTTCATCGTGACCACGGTCCCGACCGACGCCGAGACCGGGCCGGTCTGGATCGAGACACTGACGGGGTCCACCGACTCCATCGAGTTCACGCTGCTCCAGTCCGCCACCTTCAGCCCGTCGCTGATCAACTGGACGTCGACCCAGGCACTGCCGGACTCCTCGCAGGGGCACGGCTCCGTCTTCCTGGCGATCGAGGGCGGTGCCGGGGCCGGCAACCTGATCTACGTGACGGGCGGCGCCGACGGCTCGCTGAGCCTGAGCACGGACGTGGCCTACGCGGAGATCGATGCGGGCGGCCAGCTGGGCGCGTATACCGGCGCCACCGCGCTAACCGCGCCGCGCGCCTTCCACGGCGCGGCCCTCGCCACGCCGTTCAACGCGCTGATCGATACGGCGGTGGCGGGCCACCTCTACGTGGTCGGCGGCGTCGATGGGACGGGCGCGCCGACTTCCACCGTCTACACGGCGGCGGTGAGCAAGGATCGATCGGTGGGCGCCTGGTCCACGACCACATCGTTGCCGGTGCCGCTGCACTCGATGGGCGTGGTGGTGTTCCGGTCGTGGCTGTACTTGGCCGGCGGCGCCACGACCGCGGACGATCCGGTGGCCGACGTCTACCGCGCGCGCATCAACGAGGACGGGACGCTGGGCAGCTGGGAGAGCCAGCCTGCGCTGCCCTATCCGCGCGCCCACGCGCCGCTGGTCCAGTTCGCCGGCGTGCTCTACATGTTCGGCGGCGATTCCGCCGCGGTCGCCCCCGGCGACAACACGGTCACCGGCACGACGGTCGGCCAGATCTACTATCACCCGCTCGACCTGAGGACGGGCGTGCTGAAGAACGCGTCCTGGACGCTCAACCCGAACGAGATGATCAAGGCCGTCTCGAAACATTCGGTCGTCGCGGCGGGCGGCACGGTCCTGGTGAGCGGTGGCCTCTACAGCGGCGCGAGCAACTCGTCCACCGAGCACCAGTACGCCTCGATCAACCCGGACGGCACGATCGAGAGCTTCAACGGTGCCACCGGCTCGCAGACCATCGCGGGCGCCGGCGGCGCCGGCGGCGTCCCCTTCTTCAACCACGCCGCCATCACCTACGTCGATGCCTCGGGCGTGGCCCACGTCGTGATCGTCGGCGGCAACGACGTCACCGACGCGACCAGCCCGGTGCCCGACACGTACTACTACTGATCCTGCCGATTGGCCCAAAACGAGCAGCGTCCCGGACATTTGTCCGGGGCGCGTCGCTTGTCTTCCGCCAACCGCGAGTCAATCCATGCCCGGGTCCCGGGCCTCGAATCGGCCGCTCTCCCGGATATCCACCCGATAGCCCTCCAGCTCGGACGGGATTCGGTCCGAGAGCTCCGGTGTCTTCTTTGCCACGAAGACGACGATGCAGAGGTCGTCGTCGCACTTGCCGAGCCCGGTCCCGACGACGCCCGGGATCGACATCAAGCTGTCGCTGTGCGCCTCCTGCACGTCCGCGATTGGCCTCTGTTGTGTCACCTGTTCCTCCTCCGCCTGCTCGCCCCGTTCGGGCCCGGGCCCCCCGCAGACGGCCAGGCCAAGGACGAGTCCCAGAGTCATGGCGAGCCTGGCTGGTGCGGCTGTCGGCCTCACGTTTCCATTCCCCTTCCTTCGGCGGCCGCCCCCAAGAGAAAACGGGGGAGGGCGATCGCCCTCCCCCGGCTCGTGCAGCTCATGTTTCGACGCGGCCGGTCTTACGGCTTGTTCACGACGATGGTGGTGCCGTCGCTGTCGCCGTCGGAATCGTGATTCGCCGAGGCGTCGTACGTCAGTGTTTCATGACTCACGTCGTCCACCGTGAACGTAACGTCCCCGGTGCGCTTCGGAATGTTACTGACGCTCACAGTGCACTGGCCGGTTGCGTCGGTCGTGCACGAACCGATACCGGTAACGTCTCGGCTGTTCCACGACAGGGTAACGGTGGCGCTGGTCACAGGGTTGTGACTTCCGTCGTGCACGCTGATCGTTACCTCAGCGGTCCAGGTGCTGCCGTTGTTGATGCTGTTTCCGTCCAGATCGCCGACGTGGATGTTCTCGCTCGCCTCGGCGACGTTGACCGTCGTCGACCTGGAGTCGTTCGTGGCGTCGTCGTCGGCGAAGTCGTGGCTGGCGGTGAGGGTATGGTCGCCCAACGTGGCGCCGTTGGTGTCCCACGAGTAGGTGAGCGTGGTCGAGCCGCCGGCGGTGAGCCCGCCGCTGATCGTCTGTGTCCCGATCTGCACGACGTCGGTGTCATCGTCCAGCGTCACGGTAATGTCGCCCGTAACGTCCTGGTTGCCGACGTTCTCCACCGTCACGTCCACGCTCACCACGTCGCCCTGAACTACCGAGCTCGGCGCGCTGAGGGCCGAGATGGCGATGTCGGTGATCGCTGACTCGACCGTGACGACCGTGCTGGCAGAGTCATTCGTGCCATCCTCATCGGTGACGTCGTGGCTACCGGTAAGGGTATGATCGCCCAGGGACGAGCTGCCGGTGTCCCACGAATAGGTGAGCGTGGTCGAGCTGCCGGCGGCGAGCCCGCCGCTGATCGTCTGGGTCCCGATGAGGACCCCGTCGGTGTCATCGTTCAGCGTCACGGTGATGTCGCTGGTGACGTCCTCGGTGCCGACGTTCTCCACCGTCACGTCCACGCTCACCACGTCGCCCTCCACGACCGAGCTCGGCGCGCTCACGCCGGTGACGGCGATGTCGGTCACCGGCTCCAGCGTCGCCGTTCCGTCATCCACCGTCACGTTGAACCGGTTGAGGACCCGGTCGATGCGGTTCGCCAGCGTTCGCGAGGAGCTGCCCGCGAACAGCAGACCGACGGGTTTGGCGTCGGTGTCGTTCGTCACGATGAGCGAGCCCGAATCGCCGCCGCCGCTGAACTCGCCCGGGGTGATCGAGATCTGATCGACGAAGTGCGCCAGCTTCGAGCAGCTGAAGCAGAAAGGACCGTTGCACTCGTAGCACACGTCTACCTCGACGTTTACCGCTTCGATCGTCCCGGTCGTCAGGGCCGTCGTCCGTCCGTACTTCTGGACCAAGAGATCGATCAGATCTGTCGTATTGTCGAAGACCCCATCGCCGTCGCTGTCGCCGAATATCGTCGCGTTCGGAGCGCCGTAGCCCTCGGCGGGTGTCTCGAAGCCGACGCCGTTCTCGCTATCGCCGTCGCCGTCGAAATCCCTGAAGTCGATGGCGGCGATGGCGGCATCGATGGTGTTGTCGGCGCCCGAAAAGTCGATGGGCTCGAAGTCGGCCAGCTCGCCGATCTTGTCCTGCGGATCGCTGCCGCCGTCGAACGGCCCGGGCTGCAGCTCCGAGTCGCCGATAACCGCGTCGTTGCTGTTGGCGTAGATGTGGTTGTTGCTCAGGGCGAAGAGGCTCGACCCGTTCGTGACCCGTGCCCCGATGGTCCCGGCGGTGATGTCCGGGTGGCCCGTGGAGACGCCGATGGGCGTGGGCCGCGGGAATCGGGCGGTCGGGTCCGTCTGCGCCGCCCGGGCCACGAACATCCCGGTCACCTCGACCCTCACCGGGATGTCGTCGAGCCGATTCGGGATCCCGGCTATGCCGGGCCGCACCGTGAAGACACGGATCTCGGGTCGTCCATCCTCACCGAGCGCCGTGCCGGTACCGACCACGCCGGAGATCTCGAACAATTCCGGGCTGTGACGGTTCTGCACCGCCATGGCCGTCGCGAGCTGTTCCTGCAGCTGGGCGACGCCCAGCTGGGCCGGTGATGTCGGCACGTTCCGTTGATCGTCCGAGCAGCCGAACCAGACCAGCCCGGCGATGAGGACGCTGGCGATCGTTAGTGCGAATGATTGGCGCGCGCGGCGAGTGGCCATGTGATCCCTCCTGAGTGCAGCTGGGCATGATCGACTGGCCCGCGAGGTCCCTCGTTGGGCGGGAAGCCCCTGACAGACCGTCGGCCGTGCCGGAGCGCAGGACTTCGATAGGCAGAATTCCTTTTATGTCACAAAATTTATGATAGCCATAGACCCGGTAGCCTGCAAGCGAGCGTTCGGGGTCCGTTTCGTGCCGCCGGGCCAGCTGACCGGCCAACGCGGGAACTGGGAGAGGGTCGGCGAAGAGCGGCAGCCAGAGCCGATGCGCTCGCTCCGTCGTTCACCTAGAACACGGAGATCTTGATGTAGCGGCCCGGGTTGAGCCGAATGTCCTCGGTCAACGAGCTGACGTTACGGGTCGCCGCCCGCAGGTCCTCGTAAAGCCCTGGATCGTTGACCAACAGTCCCAGCGTGCCCTCGCCGCTGTCGATCTTGGCGGCGATGGAGGCCAGCGACTCGGCCGAATCGAGGAAGGAGTCGGCGGTCTCCGACAGCTTCGCCGCCGTGTCCTCCAGGTCGGCGATGAGCTTCTCGACGTTGGCGTTGCCCACCGCACCCCGCAGCGTCTCGGCCGTCTCGCGCAGGCTGCGGCTCAGCTCCTCGAACTCGGATCCGCCCTCTCGGGCCAGCCGCTCCAGGCCCCGGATTGTACCGGGGAGCGCCGCGACGGCGCCGTGCACGTCCTCGACCGTCGAATCGGCGAGCAGCGCGTTGACCTGGCGGAGCGCCTGCTCGGCCTGGTCGCCCAGGTCGCCGGCGACGTCGAGGAGAGAGGGTGCGGTGGCGAAGGCGAGCGTATCGCCGTCGGCGGCCAGCTCGGACGCCGAGCCGGGCCGCAGGCTCACGAGGACATCGCCGAACACGCCGGCCGACTGGAGCACGGCCCGGGAGTCACGGGGCAGCTCGACATCGCGCTGCAGCCACAGCCGGGCCACCACGTGGTTCGGCCCCGCCAGCTGGACCGAACGGACCACGCCGACGTCGACGCCGGACATCGAAACTATGTCGCCCTTCTCCAGGCCGCCGGCGTTCGGCATCTCGACGACCACCGTATAGCCGCGCTCCCCCAGCGGCTGCCCGGTGAGCCAGAAATAGCCCCAGATGAGTAACGCCGACGCGACGAGGACCAGCAGGCCGATCCACAGCTCGTACTTGCGTCTACGACGTGCCAATCTCCCCCCTAGTAGACGCCGGCGATCTCTTCCGACGGGCTGACGAAACGACGGACCACCGGGTCATCGGTGTTCCTGAACTCGTCCACGGTCCCCTCGAAGCGGATCCCCCCCTGGTGCAGCAGCGCCACCCGGTCCGCCACCCGGAAGCCGTTCTCGATGTCGTGGGTGACCATGATCGACGTGACGCCGATCTCCTCCTGCAGGTGCTCGATCAGGCTGGAGATGATGAAGGCGTTCTCGGGATCGAGGCCGGTGGTGGGCTCGTCGTACAGCAGGTAGCGCTGATGGCCGGCGAACGCCCGGGCGATCGCCACCCGCTTCTGCATGCCGCCCGACAGCTCGATGGGGTACAACTCGGCGACCTCCGGGTCCAGGTTGACCAGGCGGAGGCACTCGATGATCCGCGCCTCGCACTCCTCCGCCGTGCGTCGGCACCCGTCGATGTCCATCCCCAGCCGGATGTTCTCGCCGACGCTGAGCGAGTCGAACAGCGCCGAGCCCTGGAAGACGTAGCCGACGCGCTGGCGAACCTCGTTCAGCTCGCGCCGCGACGCGCTGGGGATCGAGACGCCGTCGACGATCACGTTGCCCTCATCGGGCTCGATCAGGCCGATGATGTGCTTGATCAGCACGCTCTTACCCGTGCCGGATGGGCCGAACAGCGCCGTCGTGCCGCCTTCGTGCACGCGCAGCGAGACGTCTTTCAGCACGACTTTGTCGCCGAACGATTTGCTGACTCCGATGATATCTATCATGTCGATCCAACTCGCTTCTTCAGCCGGCCCCAGACTTCTTTCCGGCCCCCCAGCATGGGCCCGCTCAGCCGAACGCCTTCAACAACCGCGCCAGCACCGCGTCCCAGAACATGATCGCCACCGTCCCGGACACCGCCACCGACATGGTCGTCTGCCCCACCCCTTCCGCCCCGCCCCGCGTGTTCAATCCGATGTAACAGCCGATGAACGTGATGGTCGCCCCGAACACGGCGGCCTTGATCAGCCCGAACCAGAGCGCGAACTCGTGGAAGTAGTTGTGCACGCCGTACGTAAACTCGGCGCTGGTGATGGGAAGGGTGAGCAGCGCGCCCGCCCAGCCGGCGCCGATGCCGACGAAATCCGCGATCACCACCAGCGGTGGCAACATCAGCGTGCCCGCCAACACCCGCGGCACCACCAGCTGCTCCACGGGGTCGTGCCCCACCGCCTTCAACGCGTCCACCTGCTCGGTGACCACCATCGTGCCCAGCTCGGCGCCGATGCGTGATCCGATGCGGCCCACCAGGACCAGCGCCGTCACCAGCGGGCCCAGCTCGGTCAGAACGCTGGCGGCCACGATGCTCCCGATGATCCAGATCGGCACCGTCCCCGTGAACTGGTAGCCGCTCTGCTGAGACGTGACGGCGCCGGACAGTGCGGCCACCAGGATCACGACGGGCAGGCTGCGCACCCCCATGTCGTAGCACTGGTACGCCAGGTCCCGAAGGTAGCGCCGCGGTCGGGCGAGGCCGATGACCGTGTGGCCGGCGAGTGCGGCGGAGCGGGCCGAATGCTCCAGCACCTTCGTGACGCCGCGGCCGAGCGCGGCGGGAACCCCGCTCAGAATCGCGCTCAACCTGTTCGACGCTTGCGGCTCTATATCGGCCATCGAGTTCTCGACGGGAAAGTTCGGTCGGTGCGCCGCTCGTGAGCAGCAGCCGGGCGGCGTCAGCCCCCAAATTCACTCAGAACGGCGCCGGGCCAGCGCCAGTATAAGCAAAAAGGAGAGGCGCTAAAAGGGTGGGGTTCGGGGAGTGGCGGGGCGATGGAGTCCGAACCATGGGCACGAAAACAATTCCAACCTCCCCGAATCACCGAATCTCGGAATCGCCGAATCCGCTTCGACAATTCGGAGAGAGCTCGAACCTCCCGAAATCAGAATCCCGATCTCCGACTTGCTTGAATTCCCTAAATTTCACCCGCAACGAAGTCGTTCAAAAACGGTTCGGGGGTGAGTGGTGATCCCGTGGCGCTCTCCAACAGCTCCTGCCAGTGGATCGACGCGCCGGGCGCGAACCAGCGCTCCCTCAGGAAGCCTCCCAGCTCGGGGCAGTCGACGTAGCCGTCGGCCGCCCGGCCCGCCAGCGCCCGGCGCTCGATGGCCGCGCCGAGCTGCGAGGCGATCAGCTCGCCCAGGAGATAGTTGTGGTAGTAGACCGGGGCCGCGGTGAGGTGGATCTTGGCGGCCCAGTCGGGCGCCTGTCGGCCCTCGGGACGCGGCAGGAGCTGGAGGGTCTCCACCAGGTCCCACCAGTGGTCGTCGAGGTCGGGCTGCCGCGGGTCGGCGTAGAGATCCCGCTCGAACGTGGTCATGACCAGCACCCAACGTGCCATGAGCAGCATCTCGAAGCGAAGCGCCCGGAAGGCGTCGCGCTGCAGCTGGTCGGGGTGCTCGAGGGATATCCCGGCCGCGCGCTGCAACCAGCCGGCGTCGAAGATCAGCCGGTCCATGAACATGGCGACCGCTTCGGTGGTCGCGATGTGAGCGGGTTGGCGCAGGAGCCAGGGGAGCGACGGCGGGAACCCTTTCTCGAAGGCGGCGTGGCCCAGCTCGTGGAGCAGGATGCCCATCCAGCGCTCGTCGTCCTTCAGGTTGCAGAGGATCCGCACGTCGCCCTCGCGATCGATGTTCGTGCAGTAGGCGTGCTGGTCCTTGCCGTCGCGCTCGTAGAGATCGCTGCGGGCCAGTACGTCGTCGATGGGGAGGCCGACGTTGGCGAAAAAATCCCGGGCGATCTTGAGCAGGTCGCGCCCTTCGAACTTCGGACCGAGGCCCAGCTCATCGACCAGCGGCGGCTCCTGGAAGAACGGGTCGTCGTAGTGCCAGGGGCGGAGCTCCTCGGGCGTGATCTCGAAGCGCTGGGCCAGGCGGTCGTCGATGTCTCGCTTCGCGTCACGGAACGGGCGATCGGTTCGATCTTTCAATTCGCCGAATACTCGGAACAGCTCGTCCTCGTCGATCTCCTGCAGCTCGAGGCGCATCGCGTAGTAGTCGCGGTAGCCCAGCGACCGCGCCGCCTCGTTCCGGCGCTCTACCAGCTCCAGCAGCGGCCCCGCGACCCGGGGGCCGATGCCCTTCGACGCCTCCCATGCTGCCCGCCGCCGGGGCGTCTTCCGCTCCTCGCGCAGCACGTCCAAAATCGCGTTGTTGGTCACCGGCCGGCCGTCCAGCTCGGCGCGGAAGGTGTAGAACTCGGCCTGGATGTTCTTGGCGCGGCGCACCAGGTCCTCGATCGTCTCCCGGGGCAGCTGGTTCTCCACCTGGTCCAGGTAGAGCAGTCGAAGCTGGCGGCGGGTAAGCGGATCGGCGCCCGGATTCGATTCCAGCGATTCGACCGTTCGCTCGTGGCGGTCCCTCGAGGCGAGGAACAGCCGCAGCTCCGTCTCGCATTTCGCTGCCTCCCGCTGGGCCGCGGGCTCGCCCGTCGTGCTCGCCTCCCATTCGGCCAGCGCCGACGCGACGGCGAGCGGCTTCAGCTCGCTCACCGTCGCGTCGATAAACACCCGAGCGCTATCGCGCTTCACCGCCGCCATCGCTAGCTCGCGTACTCCTGCGCGATCTCGTCGTAGAGACGCGTCATGACGTCGATCCCCTTGTGATAGAGATCGAGGGAGATCCACTCGTTCGGCGAGTGGAGGTTGCAGCCGGGCAGGGCGAAGCCGAGGAGCAGGACCGGCGTATCGAGTACCTTCTCGATCATCGGGACGATGGGGATCGAGCCGCCTTCGCGGATGAACAGCGGCTCACGATCGAAGACGGCGTCGATCGCGGCCGACGCGGCGCGGAAGAGTGGGCCCTCGGGATCGGCCCCCCAGGGCATCCCATCGGCGTGGATCTGGACGGTCATCTCGACGCCGTCGGGCGCGAGCGAACGGACGTAATCTTCGAACGCCGCCCGGACCGCCTTCGGGTCCTGGTCCGGCACGAGCCGCATGGAGACCTTCGCCATCGCCGTGGCCGGTATGATGGTCTTGGCGCCTTCGCCGGTGTAGCCGGAGAGGAGCCCGTTCACGTCGAGGGTGGGCCGGGCCCAGATGCGCTCCAGCCAGTGCACCCCCGCCTCGCCGTCGCCGGTGGCGCTGACCCCGGCCTCTTCCGCGAACTTCTCCTCGGTGACCGGGATCTCGGACAGGGCCTTCTTCTCCGCCGCGGTCAGCTCTTTCACCGCGTCGTAAAAGCCCGGGATCGAGATCCGGCCTTCGTCGTCCTTGAGCTGCGCGATGATCCGGGCCAGCGCGTTCGCCGGGTTCACCACCGCGCCGCCGTACTGCCCGGAATGCAGGTCCTGTCGCGGACCCTTGAGGCCGACCTCCATGTAGACCATGCCGCGCAGACCCACGCAGACACTCGGCAGGTCGGGCGCCAGCATCGGCGTGTCCGAGATCACCGCCGCGTCGCAGGCCAGCCGCTCGACGTTATCGTTGACGAAGTCCTCCAGGTTCACGCTGCCGACTTCCTCCTCGCCCTCGAACAGGAGTTTCAGATTGAGCGGCGGCGTGCCTTTGGCCTCGCGGTAGGCTTCGAGCGCCTTCATGTGGATGTGGATCTGGCCCTTGTCGTCCGCCGTGCCGCGGGCGTACAGGTTGCCGTCGCGGACGGTGGCTTCGAAGGGGGGCGATTCCCACTCGTCCAGCGGCTCCACCGGCTGGACGTCGTAGTGGCCGTAGACCAGGACGGTGGGCGCGTCCGGGCCCGCCTCCATCAGCTCGCCGTAGACGATGGGATGCCCCGGCGTGGTCAGGACCTCGGCCTTCATCCCCAGCTCGCCCAGCTTCGCCGACACCCACTCGGCGCAGCGGGTCATGTCATCCTTGTGCTCGGATCGTGCGCTCACGCTGGGTATCGCCAGGAACTCGGCCAGCTCATCTTCGAAACGCTCGCGGCTCTCCTTCAACAAAGTCTCGAGTGACATCAGCCGAACCCTTCCTTTGCGGTACTCGGGTTGTTCTCCTACGAGTACGAGGGATTATCGATTGTCGTGCAGGGGTTAAGATAGTCAGGCCGATGGGGGCAGGCCATACGGGATAATCCCGGACGGTCCCTTGCCGGAGCGGCGCCATCGAACGAGTTTGCCCCTCACCCCGACCAGTGCCGAGATCACATTCTCAATAATGGAGGACACGGCCATGCGGTCGCCACGTGGAGTGATTCTGCTTGCGGCCCTCGTCGCGGTCGGGCGTCCGGTTGCGGGACCGCCGGAGCTATCGGCCCAGGTGGCGGGGGAGCAGGAGTTGAGCGGCGTCGAGATCGTCCAGGAGGCGGGTCTGGGCAAGATGTGGACCTTCGATCGGCTACCCCTCGATTACCTGGAGGAGCGGTACGATTTCCGCCCGGACCCCGAGTGGTTCGATCATGTTCGCCTGGCCTCGCTGCGCACCGGCGGTTGCTCGGCCTCGTTCGTGTCGCCTTCGGGCCTGGTGATGACCAACCACCATTGCGCCCGCGGTTGCATCACGGCGGTCTCCGCTGACACCCACGACTACATGGTAGAGGGCTACTACGCGGGCAGTCGTGGCGCGGAGGCGCACTGTCCCAACATGTACCTGGACCAGCTGCTCGAGATCGAGGACGTGACCGAGCGGATCGACGCTGCGGCGCCGGCCGGGATCTCGGGCGAGGAAGAAACACGGCTCAAGGGCGAAGCGATGGATCGGCTGGAGGAGGAATGCTCGGAAGAGAGCGGCCTCCGTTGCCAGGTCGTGTCGCTCTACCACGGCGGCATCTACTCGCTCTACAAGTACCGAAGGTACGACGACGTGCGGCTGGTCTTCGCGCCGGAAGGACAGGCGGCGTTCTTCGGCGGCGACCCGGACAACTTCACCTATCCGCGCCACGACCTCGACGTCACCTTCCTACGCGCATACGAGAACGATGAGCCGCTGCGGCCGGACCATTACTTCACCTGGAGCGAGGCTGGAGCCGCGGAGGGTGAGCCTGTCTTCGTCACGGGTAACCCGGGCTCGACCGGCCGCCTGCTGACCGTCTCTCAGCTCGAGTACCTGCGGGACGCGTCCTACCCGCTGAGGATTCAACAGTACCACGAGCGGGTGGCGGTGATGGGCGAGCTGATCGATGAGGATCCGTCACGGGAGCCGGACTATCGCAACATGATCTTCGGGCTGGAGAACGCGATCAAGGCGGTGAGCGGCTACCTGCGGGGCCTGGTCGACCCGACGCTGATGGAGGAGAAGCACGAGTGGGAGGCGACCCTGCGCGCGGCGGTGCGGGAGGACCGGCGGCTGCGCGAGCGTTACGGTGGGGCGTGGCAGGAGATCGCGCGGATCAACGAGAAGCTGACCCGACTCCACGAGGAGCTGGTCTACAGCTCCTTCGCCCACTTCCAGACGCTGAGCCGCGCCCGAGACATCGTGCGGCTGGCAAGCGAGCTGGCGAAGCCCGAGGGCGAACGGTCGATGAGCGAGCGGACGATCGAGGCGGCGAAGCGACGGATCGCCTCGGATCGGGAGATCGACCGGGAATACGAGCGTATGCTGCTCGAGCTGCGGCTGACCGCGGCCCGGGAGGCGCTGGGCCCCGACCATGTCCTGGTGCGGGCCGCGCTGGCCGGGGACGACCCGGAAGCGGCGGCGGCCCGGATCATCGGTGACACACGGGTCGGCGACCCGGAGTGGAGGCAGGCGCTGCTGGAGGGTGGCGTCGCCGCGGTGAACGCGACGGACGATCCGGCGGTCGTGCTGGCCGGGACCGTCGACGCGTGGGTGCGGGGGCTGGAGGAGAAGGTGACGGAGCTGCGTGCCGAAGAGGGAGCGAACGAGGAGCGGGTGGCCGAAGCGACCTTCGCGGTGTACGGGACCATGCTGCCACCGGACGCGACGTTCACGCTGCGGCTTTCCGACGGGCTGGTGGCGCGCTATCCGTTGAACGGCACCTTCGCCCCCTACAAGACCACGATCTACGGGCTGTTCGACCGGGCCGAGTCCTTCGACCATAAGGACCCGTGGAAGGTGGCGCCGAAATGGACGGCGGCGAAAGACGAGCTCGACATGTCGACGCCGCTCAATTTCGTGTCGACGGCAGACATCATCGGGGGCAACTCGGGGAGTCCGGTGATCAACCGGGACGCCGAGATCGTCGGCCTGGTGTTCGATGGCAACATGGAGATGCTTCCGAACCGCTTCCTGTATAGAGACGAGGTGGCGCGCTGCGTTTCGGTCCATTCGATGGCGATCATCGAGGCGCTGCGGACGGTCTATGGCGCTGGCGCGCTGGCCGACGAGCTGCAGGGCCGTTAACCCGGAGAAGTCGAGCGATTTATGTCCGATACGACTGAGCGACGCAGGCTCTCGCCGAAGGCCTACGAGGAGATACCGGGCGACGAGTACGATCCTTACATCGGCCCGGACCAGTTGCCCGCCGAGTTCACCATACGGCCGGTGCTGCTGGGCATCCTGTTCGGGATCATGTTCGGTGCCGCGAACGCGTACCTGGGGCTGCGCGTGGGGCTCACCGTCTCCACGTCGATTCCGATCGCGGTGATGACCGTCGCGGTGTTCCGCATCTTCTTCGGCGGCAGATCGACCATCCTCGAGCACAACATCTCGCAGACGGTGGGGTCTGCGTCATCCAGTCAGGCGTCGGGCCTCATCTTCACGATACCGGCCCTCTTCCTGTGGGGCTTCAGCCCTGGCGTGACCAAGCTGCTGGTCATCGCATTGGCCGGCGGCCTGCTGGGCGTGCTGTTCATGATCCCGCTGCGCCGGTTCCTGATAAAGAACGAGCACGGGGCGCTCCCCTATCCAGAGGGGACGGCGTGCGCCGAGGTACTGGTGGCGGCGGACGCCGGCGGCACGCACGCGAGACCGGTCTTTCTGGGGCTGGGGTTGGGCATGGCGTACACCTGGCTGATGAAGGGGTTGAACCTGTGGCCCCGCGACCTGTGGGTATCGCTGGGCCGGGTGATTCCGAAGGCCCAGGTCGGTGTCGACGTGGCGCCGGCGCTGATCAGCGTCGGGTACATCCTCGGCCCGCGGATCGGGCTGGTCATGGTGGGGGGCAGCGCTATCGCCTGGCTCATCCTGATCCCGATCATCGAGGTGATCGGCCGCGGCCTCACCGCGCCGCTCTACCCGGAGACGGTGCAGCTGATCGTGGACATGGACCCGGAGACGATCTGGACGCGCTATATCCGGTACGTGGGCGCGGGCGCGGTGGCGACGGCGGGCATCGCGACGCTGATCCGCTCGACGCCCATGATCATCGCCTCGTTCAAGGAAGGGATGCGCGGGCTGCGGTCTCGGATGGAAGCGGCCCAGGCCGTGATCGCCGAGCGGACCGACGACGACCTGCCGCTCAACTTCGTGCTGATCGGCGTCGGCGCCATCGTGCTGTTCCTCGTCGCCGTCCCCCACGTGTTCGGGTTCGTCGAATCGGTTGCCGTCCGGGTAATGGGCGCGCTGCTGGTCGCGATCTTCGCCTTCTTCTTCGTCACCGTCTCCAGCCGCATCGTCGGCCTGGTCGGCGTGACGTCGAACCCCACGTCGGGGATGACCATCGCCGCCCTGCTGGGGACCAGCCTCATCTTCGGCGCGTTGGGGTGGACCGACGACACCGGCCGGATCGCCGCCCTGTCGATCGGGGCGGTGGTCGCCATCTCGGCCTCGATCGCCGGTGACACCTCGCAGGACCTGAAGACCGGATTCCTGCTCGGCGCCACGCCGAAGCGCCAGCAGGTGGGCGAGCTGATCGGCGTGCTCACCGCCGCGTTCTTCGTCTGCGCCAGCATCCTGGCGCTGGAAGGCGCCTACGGTTTCGGATCGACCGAGCTGCCGGCGCCCCAGGCGAACATGATGATGCTGGTGATCGACGGCGTGCTGCAGGCCGAGATCCCCTGGCGGTTCGTGCTGGTCGGGGTCGGGCTGGCCCTGGTGGCGGAGGCTTTCCGGCTACCGTCGCTGGCCTTCGCCGTCGGCGTCTATCTGCCGATCACGACCATGATGCCGATCTTCATCGGCGGCATGATCCGCAAGCTGCTCGAGGACCGGCAACCCGACGCCGAGGCCAGGAGCCGGGTCCGCGAGCGCGGCGTGCTGTTCTCCTCCGGCCTCATCGGCGGCGATGGCCTGATGGGTGTGGGGATCGCCTTCTGGGCCGGTGTATTCGGGATACCGGAAGGGTTCGGTCACGCGTGGCTGGGCCCGTTCGCGCCGGTGCTTTCGCTGATCATGTTTGCCGTGCTCGCGTACCTGATCGTGCAGCAGGCGCGCCAGCGACAGGGCCGGTAGCGGCGCCTGGCGGTGATTTCTACGGCCTCGATAACCTTGCAGGGGGAAACATTACCGGGGTAAGTTTCGGACCATGAACGGGGAGGAAAGGGAAGTACCGCCAGCCCGGCCGTCGCGCGCAGCGAGCGACATGGAGCGGGTCGGGTTTCTGACCCGCATCTCCGACGGCAAGGAATTCTCGTTGGGTTTCGGGAGCATGCGGGTCGGACGGGAGCGCCGCGCGGACCTGGTGATCGCCGACAAGACGGTATCGCGCCACCACGCCGACATCATCTACGAAAGCGGCCGGTACGTGCTGTACGATCACAGCACCAATGGCACGTGGGTGAACGGCAACCTGGTGGCCGTGGCCCAGCCGCTGCGAGAGCGCGACAAGGTCAAGTTCGGCAAGATCGAGTTCGTCTTCTCGACCAAGTCGGTGCCGAAGAGCCAGGCGGCAGGCTTGAGGCAAGTGACCGAGCCGGAGCGGGTCTCCGGCTCCTCGACCGCCATCATGCGGGGGGGTCGCGGGAAGGGCAGAACGGTGCGGCGCATCAAGCGCGCGGGCATCGTCCTGCTGGTTCTCGTGATCGCCGCCGTGGTCGTCTACTTCGCGCTGCCGGAGGTGGCGAACTCGGTGATCTCGAGGCTGCCGCAGCCCTTGCAGGATCTCCTCAGCCGATAGCGAAAAGCGCTAGCGGCCCGGCGGCTGCGGCTGGTATTCGACCGGCTCCTCGGTGATCAGCGATCGCGCGTCGGTGCCGTGCCGGAGCAGTTCCAGCGCGCCGTCCGCCGTCACCATCTTGACCATCCCGAACGGCACGTCGGCGATCCAGACCTCCTCGCCTCCGTCCGGAGCGCGGTAGTGGCGGGCGATGAAGTTGCCCGCCGGGACCGTCACCCGTTCGTTCCCCAGATCCTCCGCCGACTGACACTGCTCTTTCCAGCCGGGCCCCGCCGTGGAACCAGCCAGTTCGGGGAGCATCTCCTCGGGGAACCGTATGGCAGGCTGACCCGGCATTCGTACGATGTAACCTCGCAGGCTGTTCTGCTCGAAGGGGTAGTGGGGGACGAGCATCTGCACGACGACGGTGTCCTGAACGGCGGGCGGCACGCTGACGATCTCGATCCAGTAGTGAGGCCGGCCGAACACGTCCTCCTCGCCGACCACGGCGAAACGGACGGGCATGGTCCCCTGCTCGGAGCTGCGGAAGCGCAGCTCGGCGTACTCGCCCACCCGGGGGGCGGGGTACATGCCGGGGCAGGGTCCGGCGGAGCTCTGCGCCGTCAGGGGCGATGTCGTCCCCGCGATTCCAAAGAACGCTGCCGCGATGATGACCGTCTTGTTCGCCATTGGACCTCCAAAACGTGCTACCCGGCACCCGCGCCGGGGTGCCCTGCCGCGCCAAGGTACCGACCGGCTGGCTGGCCGGTCAACATCAATAAGAAAGCGGGCAGCCCTGAGGCTGCCCGCCTTGAATTCCTGCGGTACGGGTCCGTGTTAGACGAGACCGAGGAGGATGAGGAAGAGAGCGAACTCGAACACGCCGAATCCGAACTCGACCACGTCGACCATGGCGATGAACAGGTCCTCGACGGCCGCCAGCTCCTCAGCCGTCAGCGGATCGCCCTCGGCGTTCGTGATGGTCGGGTTCTCGATGGTATCCGAGATGACGGCTACCGTAGTGCCGTTGAACGAGACGCCGCTGCCGCTGAGGATGTTATCGCTCGCGTCGACGCTCAGGGTGACGACGATGGAGTTGTCGCCGTCGCTGAACGTCGTGGTTATGCTGGCACCGCCGGTGTCGCTGCCGGAGAAGACTACCGATACACCGACGCCGTCGGCCGTCATCCCGAACGTGAAGTCGAAGGCCGTCTCCGAGAACAGCGCGTCGATGGTGAAGTTCAGGCTGTTCTGCCCGTCGGAGAGCGTGCCGTCGAAATCGAGCGTGAGGCTCGTCTGGGTCAGCACCCCGGTGGACGTGACATCGACCAGCGTGACGCCGCCGACCACCGCCTCGAGGGAGATGTCGATCGTCCCGGTGGAGAAGTTGCTGGTGTCGATGATGTCGAACCAGCCGATCTCCTGGAGCGGTGTGACCGGCTCCTCGAGAATCGGGTCCACGGCGTAGAGGATGAAGCGCACGCCGTTCGCCGGAGCCCCGGTGCGCTGGGACGGGACGTATCCGTCGACCGGATCGAAGATGAACGTCACGCCGAGCGCGCCCACCGGAATGTTGAGCGGCTCACCCTCGGTCAGCTCCGAAACGCTCGCCTGGATCCGGCTGGCGGAGGCGAAGGGGCTGGTGGAGCCGGGGACCATGTCCCAGACCAGCACCGACGGGGCCACCCCGCCGAGCGCGCTGGCCATCGCCTCGTTGAAGACGCCGATGCTCTGGATCGCGTCGTTCCCCTCGAGGAACTGATCGACCGTCGCGTCGACTACCGCGGCCGTCTGCCCCGGATCGACGTCCCCCGGGCCCGCGCCGTCATCGTCACAGGCCGTGACGACGCTCAGCGCCAGGGCGAGGACCGCAGCCTGCGCAAACCATAAGGGTTTCCGATTCATCGCGTTGCCTCCCTCTAATGATGGGTTGGGTATGGGTGCATGCAGTGGCTCGGGAACATCTTCCCTTTGAGTCCTGACAGGGGGTCTCACGCCGTGGTTACGGCGCTCGAGGGGGGGTCGGGTAACCACCAAGCTAGCAAAACCGCCGCCCGATGCAAGACTTTTTGGCCTTGCTGGGTGTGTCGCCTTTATCCGGCCTCCGGTTTGGAGGCGGAGAGCCGGAACGCGATATACAGAGCCAGAGCCAGAGAGAGCAAACTCACCCAACCGAAGTGCTCCTCCAGCGCGGCGAGGATCGCGTTAGGGTCGGACAGGACCGCGACCACCTGCGTGATCCCCTCACGCGATAGAATGCCGGTCAGCGAGGCCGCCGTCAGGACCGCGCCCAGCGCCGAGCCGATCAGCGTGAAGATCAAGCCCACGATCCGATAGGGGAGCGTGTGCCCGTTGCCGCGCAGCCGCACGCTGATTCCCACCATGACGCCGACGGCGGCGGCGAGTGGATGAGCGCTCCGTTCGGCGGCGATGGCGAGCAAACTCCAGACGATGCCCCCGGCGACGGCCGCGGAGAGGCCGGCGCCGATCCCGCGGAGCAGGCTGGGGCGCTCGTGCCCGGGAATACCAGAGGACGAATCCGCGTCGACTTCGAGGCGGATGCGTTGGCCCGAACTGGTCTCGATCACCGCGGTATCGCTCTCGAGATCGAGGAACTCCACGTCGCCGCCCTCCGCGCGCGCCCGCCCGAATTCCTCCTCGGGGAAGAAGGGCGGCCGGGGGAGATCCTCCTCATCCCCGACCTGCAACTCGGCACCGGGAACCGGCGCCTCCGTCGAATCGCGGACGAACTCCACGGAGGCGTCGTCGCTCTCGATCAACGCCTCCAGTTCGCTGGGCTCCGTGTCCTCGGGTGGCCCCCCGGCATCGGAGGCGTCGAGAAAATCGGGAAACGAAGCGGCCGCGTCATCCTCGCCGGCCGTGGGCGTCGCCGGCTCGTCCCCGTACCACTCGTCGAACGACGGCAAAGAGTCGCTCGCCCCCGACTGGGGCTCGAGCTCGATCGGCTCCGGATCGATCGATGCGTCCGTGCCGAACTGGACGGCCTCCTCGTCCGGTGTGGCCCAGGGGTCCGGTGGCCCGACCTCCGCCCCCTCGGCCTCGCTCGTTTCCGACTCGGGCCATTCCGGCTCCGACCATCCGGGCTCCGTCTCCTGGAGTTCCCTCTCTTGGGGCTCCGCCCATTCGGGCTCCCATTCCGCGGTCGGCTCCTGGGTCGGCGTCGCCTCTTGGGCCGCAGGGGGCTCCTGGGCCGTGGGCGGCTCGTGGGCCAGGGGCGGTTCCGGCTCGGGCGCCGGCGGAGGTGGTGGAGCTTGCTCGATCGGCTTTTCGGCCGGCGGTGGTGGAGGCGTGGGCGGTTGGGCCGGAGGCCGCGGCCGCGGTCGCGCGCCCGAGTCGGCGCGGGCCGTCACCGGCATCGGCGTCCCGAACTCGCCGACCTGCTGCTCGAAAGTCAGGCCGTGCTTGCCCAGCTCGTAGGCGACACGCTCGAGGAAGGGAAGCGAGCTGTCAGCGGGCGGCGCCTCGGTGACCAGGCGTACGATGGTCTGCTGCGGTCGCTGGTTGTGTCTAGCGCTGAACTCGGGGCTGCGAACATAGCGGACGTAGTTCTTCACCTTGGCGGCGAGCTGCCTGTGCATCAGGTCCGGCTCGCGCCAATCACGCTTCTCCTCGATCACAAGGACGAGTTTACCGGTGAGCTCGTCCACCGTTGTGCTGTCGATGGACGAGGGATCGGACATCATCCTCCGCTATCCCCACTGACAAGCGTTCTTGATCGACATGACCGGCGGCACGCGCGGCGACGGATCGCCGGCGTGCGCCGAATGGAAGTACGAGGACGAGTACGATCAGGAGGAAACGCCGGAGTTCGACAGTGACTCCGGGACCCTTCTCCGCTCCTGTTCGCAAGCGCACTCGCGCTCGAGTCGGTCACGCGGTAACGACGCCACCTACCGGAGAGTCGATACGGTACACGATGTCGCCCTCCTCTCCGGGTTCTACCGCGGCTCGACCCTCCGAGACCAGCGTCATGAGGGCGTGCTCCGCCTCCATCGGCGCCAGTCCGTCATGGGCCGCCGCCTCGGCTGCCGTGATTCGCCCGCCCTGAGCGACCGCCCTCCAGACGATCTGCTCCTTTATCCCGGCGAGCCTCGCCGACTCCGGGTCCCTGTCCTTCGACGTGCTACGGTAGTCCGACCATATCATGGCGGCGCCGATCACCGCTGGCACGATCCCGAACAGGAACGTCGTGCTGATTCGCAGGCCGCTGGGCAGGTCCAGGATGAAAACGGACCCGGCGATTACCGCCGCCCCTAAAGCCAGTAGCAGCCCGCCCTTGGCGGTCTTTGTCATACCAAGCTAATAGCGAGCGTGAAGCAGGGCCAGCGAGCAGCCGGGCAGGGAACGGGTCAAGCTGACCCAATATTCCAGAAACCGCGCGGTTTCACAAGGGCATAGATCCCGAAGGCCAGGGCATAGGCCAGGATGAACCATGCCAGCCTGGCGGGAGCGACGATCGGCTGGCCCCGCTCCTGCCGGCGCCAGATCTCCGGGAAGACGAGGGCGAACTGGAACGCGACGATCGCTGCGGTCCCGGGCCGCAGGATCTCGGCCCAGGGGTACCCCATGACGAGGCCCGCCGCCAGGAACCCCAGGTCCTCGCCGACTACGAGGTTGATCGCGTGGCGGAAGCCGCGGCCGCGGCGGCCCAGCCAGGCGACCCAGGCGTAGGCGAGGCCCAGGAGGAACCCCAGCGCGACGGCGGGAGGAAGAACGGGCATCCCGCGGAGCTCGGCGATCCAGGCGTGGGAGAAATGCGTGGCGGCGATCAGGCAGAGGAAGGCCGGCACGGCTACTGGGCGCGAGGCGGTCGGGGTGTTGTCGTGTTCCGTCATGGTCGCGTTGGACGAGGGCGGTCGATACCTCTCACGATGCTAAGCCGCTGGCCGATCCGGGCACAAGGATGCGAAACGGCTGGCACCCCAGGCCCGGCCTGCATACTTTGGCGGACCATGACATTTCGTCAGCTCACTGGTAGTGTGGCGGCGCTCCCGATACTGCTCTCGGTCGCGGCCGACGCTCCGGCGCAGGCGGACGCGGCGCGGGCGGCGGGTGCGGTCGACACGGAGCACGGCATCATCGCTGTCGCCCGGGAGCTGCGCGGTTTGGGGAGCATCAAGCGCGTCCTCGTCATCGGAGCTCACCCCGATGACGAAGACAGTGCGTTGCTGGCGGTGTTGGAGCGAGGGATGGGCGCCGACGCGGCCTATCTGTCGCTGACCCGCGGTGAGGGTGGCCAGAACCTGATCGGTTCGGAGCTCGGGGTCGCCCTGGGCCTGCTCCGCACCGAGGAGCTGCTGGCGGCGCGACGCATCGATGGCGCTGAACAATACTTCACCCGCGCCTACGATTTCGGCTATTCGAAGTCCGCCGACGAGACGTTCCGGTTCTGGCCCAGGGACTCGCTGTTGGCCGATGTCGTCCTGGCGATTCGCCGTTTCCGACCACAGGTCATCGTCACGATCTTCTCCGGGACGCCCAGGGATGGACACGGTCAGCACCGCGCCGCGGGGATGCTGGCCCGCGAGGCGTACGAGGTGGCGGGGGACCCGGGCCGGTTCGGCGACCTGGGCCTGGCGCCCTGGAACCCGTCGAAGCTCTATCGCTCCACGCGCTTCGACAGCGCGGCCACGACGTTGACCGTCGAGACCGGCCGGCTCGACATGCTGTACGGGCGGTCGTACCACCAGATGGCCATGGCGGCCCGCAGCCAGCACCGGTCGCAGGACATGGGCCGCATCGAGGGGTTGGGCCCGCAGGAGACCCGGCTCCAGCTGCTGGAGAGCCGGGTCGATGTGCCGGAGGACGAGTCCTCGCTCTTCGACGGGATCGACACCACCCTGGTCGGTCGGCTCGAGGCGATCCGCGATCGTGGGCTCCGTGGCCAGCTGGCGGAGCTGCTGACGGGCTACGGTGCTCACCTGCGGGCCGCCCGGGAAGCATTGGGCCGTACGGCCACGCCGGAGCTCGAGACGCACCTGGCGACCGCGCTGGCCACCGTCCGGCGCGCCCGCGAGGCCACTGCTCGAGCCGGCGATGAGGCCGAGCTGCTCCGCTTCGCCCTCGGGGTCGACGAGGCGAAGCTCGAAACCGCGTTGGCCGAGGCGGCCGGCGTGATCGTCGGCGCTTTCGCCGATGACGATCTGCTGGTGCCCGGACAGAGGCTGGCCGTGGAAGTGGCGGTCTGGAACGCGGGCCAGCGGCCGGTGGAGCTGGGGAGCCTCTCGCTGGAGACCCCGGCCGGCTGGGAGGTGGAGCCGCTGGACGGACCGGAGGCGCGGCTCGCGCCGGCGTCGTTGAGACGGCTCCGGTACCGGATCGCCGTCCCGGCGGCCGCCGCGATCAGTCGGCCCTACTACCTGCAGGAGCCGCGGGCCGGGGCGCTCTATCGTTGGCCCGACGACACGCCGGAGCGCGGCAGGCCTCGCGGCACCCCGCCCATCCGGGCCGAGCTCGACGTTTCCATCGCGGGCCAGCAGGTACGCCGCCGCGTCGAGGTGGTGTACCGCTTTGCCGACCAGGCCCGCGGCGAGATCCGGCGGCGGCTGGCCGTGGTCCCGGCGGTGGGGGTGAGCCTGGAGCCCCGGACCGCCGTGCTACCCCTGGGTAGCGGGCGGACCCTCGCCTTCGGTGTGACCCTGCGTGGCGAAGCGCCAGATGGCGCCTCGGGTCGACTGCGTCTCGAGGCCCCGGGCGGCTGGACCGTCGCACCCTCCGCGGTCGAGTTCGATCTCGACGCCCCCGGTGCGACGGCCAGCTTCGACTTCGCGGTCGAGGCGCCGGACTCCCAGGCCGCCGGCGCCTATCGTCTGCAGGCGGTGGCGGAGTCGGGGGGTCGGCGATACACCTCGGGCTACACGTTCATCGACTACGACCACGTGCGTCGAAGCTTGATGTTCAGCAACGCCGAGGCGGAGGTCGAAGCGTTCGACGTGATCGCGGACACGAGCCAGCGCGTCGCCTACGTAGCGGGTGCGGCGCGCCGGAACGTGGTTACCGGCATCACGTCCCTGGGGCTGCCCGTCGATGTGCTCACCGGGCGCGAGGTCGAGACCCGGGATCTGTCGAGGTACGAGGTGATCGTCATCGGTCCCCGGGCATACGAGACCAATCCGGCACTGGTCGCGGCGAACGGACGTTACCTGGAGTGGACGCGCCGCGGCGGCACGCTCATCGTCCAGTACCAGCAGTACGGCTTTTTCCGGGGCGGCCTCGCGCCCTATCCCCTCCGCGCACGCTTCCCGCACGATCGGGTTAGCGATGAAGGCGCGCCGGTCAACGTGCTCGTCCCCGACCATCCGCTGTTCAACCGGCCGAACCGCATCGACTCCCGCGATTTCGAGGGCTGGGTCCAGGAACGCGGCCTCTACTTCGCGTCGGAATGGGACGAGCGCTATCAGCCCCTGCTGGAGACCGCCGACCCGGGAGAGGAGGCCAGGCGCGGCGGCCTGCTGGTTGCGCGTTACGGAGACGGCCTTTACGTCTACACCGGTCTGTCTCTCTTCCGCCAGCTGCCCGCTGGTGTGCCCGGCGCCTATCGCCTGCTCGCTAACCTGTTGAGCCTCGCGTCATGAAGCGGCACCTGATCGGGATCACGCTCGCTGTCATGGCTGTAGCGTTCGGCTGCGGCGATTCGCGGACCGTGCTCACCGTGTACTCGCCGCACGGAAAGGAACAGCTCGTCCTGTTCGAGGAACGCTTCGAGGCCCTGCACCCGGAAGTCGACGTGCAGTGGGTGGACATGGGTTCGCAGGAGGTGCTGGACCGGGTTCGCTCCGAGAGCGCGAACCCGCAGGCCGATGTCTGGTACGGCGGTCCAGCGCTGTTTTTCGAGCGCGCCGCGGCGGATGAGCTGCTCGAGCCGTACCGACCCAGCTGGGCCGGGTCGGTGCTCCCCGAGGCGCGGGGTCCCGGTGACCATTACTTCGGCGTCTACCTGACGCCGGCGGTGATCGCCTACAACAGCGAGGCGGTGGACTCCGCGGAAGCGCCGCGGGACTGGGACGATGTGCTGGAGCCGCGCTGGAAGGGGGAGGTGCTGATCCGCGACCCGCTGGCCAGCGGTACGATGCGGACGATCTTCGGGATGATCATGTATCGAAGCATCCAGGAGACCGGCGACACCGCCGCCGGCTACGAGTGGTTGAGAAAGCTCGACGCCCAGACGAAGGAGTACGTGCTGAACCCGGCGCTGCTCTATCAGAAGCTGGCCCGGCAGGAGGGAGTGATCACCCTGTGGAACCTGCCGGACGTGCTCCGGGTGCAGGATCGTGTCCACCTCGCTTACGTACTCCCCGAGAGCGGCACGCCCGTGCTGGTGGACGGCGTGGCGGTGGTGCGAGGCGCCGAGCAGGGCGAATGGGCCCGGGCGTTCGTCGACTACCTGGGCTCGGTGGAGGGTCAACTGCTCGCGGCGCGCAGCGCCTACCGCAACATCACTCGAACTGACATACCCGACGATTCGCTGCCCGACTGGCTGGTGAACGTCAAGCGGGAGCTGGTGCCGATGGAGGTCGATTGGGCCCTGCTGGAGACGCGTGGGCGCGAGTGGATGCGGTATTGGGACGCCAGCATCCGGGGCCAGGGCGTGCGTTGAGCGAGGATCCCTTCCTCCACCTCGATCGGCTGACCCGGACGTTTTCGGGCTCCCTGGCCGTCCGCGAGCTGACGCTCGAGATCGCCGAGCACGAGATCGTCACCCTGCTGGGACCCAGCGGCTGCGGCAAGACAACCACGTTGCGACTGGTCGCCGGGTTCGAAACGCCGGACGCCGGGCATATCCGTCTGCGGGGCCGTGACCTGACCCGGACTGCGCCGCAGCGCCGCGGCTTCGGCATGGTGTTCCAGCATTACGCGCTCTTCCCTCATCTCGACGTGGGGAGCAACGTGGCGTTCGGTCTCGAGCGGTCCGGCCTGGACCGCGACGCGGTGGAGGTGCGGGTCGCTGGCGCTTTGGATCTCGTCGGGCTCCCCGGTACTCAGCGCCGGTCGGTGGGCTCGCTGTCGGGCGGTCAGCAGCAGCGGGTGGCGCTGGCCCGGGCGCTGGCGCCGGAGCCCGAAGTGCTGCTGCTGGACGAGCCCCTGTCGAACCTCGACGCGGCGCTGCGCGAGCGCACGCGACGCGAGCTGCGAACGCTGGTGAAGGAGATCGGGATCACCAGCATTTACGTGACCCACGATCAGGAAGAGGCGTTCGCGCTCTCGGACCGCATCGCCGTGATGCGGGAGGGTCACCTGGACCAGGTCGGCCTGGCCGAGGAGCTGTACCGGCGGCCGGCGACGGAATTCGTCGCGACCTTCCTCGGCCGGGTGGGCGTCGTCGCGGCGACGGTGGAGCGCTTCAGCCCGAACGGCGATGTGGTCTGCCGGCTGCCCGGCGATGCCACGTGGACGGCTACGGCTCCGGCCGCGGAGCCCCCCCTCGAGCCCGGCGCGGCCATCCGGCTGATGGCGCGGCCTGAGGCCGTCGAGATCTGCGGCCCGGACGAGGCGGAGGCCGTACGCGGGGTCGTGGACGACCGGCGATTCGCCGGATCGGTCTATGTCTATACGATCGAGGTGGAGGGCGGACGGCTCGAGGTGCAGGCGACCGGCGACGTGGCGCGGGTCGGCGCCGCGGTCGGGCTACGGCCCCCGTCGGCGCCGGACGGACTGTTCGCCTTTCCAGCCCGTTCCTCCGAGGCGGCCAGGTGAACTCGTCCCGGCGGGGCTCCCGCGTCTTCGTCGCCCTGGTCTTCGCCGTCCTGATTTGGGCGGTGGTCTACCCGAACTTCGTCGTGCTGATCGAAAGCGTCAGGACGGAGGGCGGCCTGACGCTGACGCGCTACCTCGATTTCCTGCGAACCGAGTCGGAGCTGCGGGCGCTCTGGTCCAGCGTCTGGATCTCCCTGGCCACCGTCGCGCTATCTGCGCTCGTGGGCGTGCCCCTCGCCTTCCTGTTCGCGGGTTACGAGTTCCCGGGCCGTCGTGCGCTGGGCGCGCTGGCCGCGATGCCGGTGCTGTTGCCGCCGCTGGTCGGCGTCATCGCCATCCTGTTCCTTTACGGCGAGAGTGGTATCGCCAGCCGGATGATCCAGGGCATCCTGGGACTCGAGGAGCCGCCGTGGCGGCTCCAGGGAGCGTTCGCCATCCTCGCTGTCCACGCGTACTCGATGTACGTGTATTTCTATCTCTTCACCCTGGCGGGCCTGGCCCGGGTCGATCCGGCCGTCTTCGAGGCCGCCGCCTCGTTGGGCGCCGGCCGCCTCCGCACGCTGGTCCGCGTCACGCTTCCCCTGCTGACGCCCACGCTGGCCGGGGCTTCGCTTCTCACCTTCATGACCTCGATGGCGTCGTTCAGCGCGCCTTACGTGCTCGGCGGCGGCTTCCGCGTCATGACCACGCAGATCTTCAACAGCAAGCTCCAGGGCGAGTTGGGGGTGGCGATGGTCGAGACGGTGATGCTGGCCGCCGTCTCCTTGCTGATCCTCTGGCCGCTGTCCCGCTGGGAGGGCGGCCGCGAGTACGTGGCGCCCGGCAAGGGGACCCGGAGCGTCCGCGTGCGAGTGAGCTCGCGCTGGGCCGCCGCCGGCGTCGCCCTGGTCGCCGGCCTCGGGGTGGCGCTCCTGGTCCTGCCGCACCTGACCCTGCTCCTCGTTTCGTTCGTGCCCGATGGCAGCTGGACGACACAGACACTGCCGCCCGTCTACTCGCTCGAGAACTACGTCGAGCTCTTCTCCGAGGCGCGCACGCTTCGCCCGATCATCAACTCTCTGATCATGGCCAGCGCCGCGACGGTCGCCGCCGTCGCGCTCGCCGTCGCCGTCGGTCAGCTCGTCGTACGCTGGGGCGTCCGCGGGAAGAAGCTGCTGGAGGGGCTCCTCATCCTGCCCTGGGCCCTGCCCGGTACGGTGCTGGCCATCGCCCTGGCCACGACGTTCAGCGTCAGCCAGCCGCTGACCCTGCGCTGGGTGCTGGTGGGAACGCCCTGGATCCTCATGCTCGCCTACACGGTCCGGGTTCTGCCGCTCACCGGGCGAGCCGCGCTGGCCGGCTTCCGGCAGCTGGATCCCAGCCTGGAGGAAGCGGCCGCCTCCCTGGGTGCCGGTCCGTGGCGAACGCTGCGCCGCGTCACCCTCCCGGGGCTGCTGCCGGCGCTGGCCGCCGGGGCGTCCCTCGCCTTCGTGACCGGCCTGGGTGAGTTCGTCGCGTCCATCGTGCTCTACACGCACCGCACCCGCCCGATCTCCATCGAGATCCTCTCTCAGCTTCGCGACTTCGACCTCGGCGCCGCCGCCGCCTACGGCGTGCTCCTGATGCTGCTCGTCGCCGGGGCGTTTCTGTTCGGTCAGCGATGGCTACAGGGCGGCACAGCGGCGTAACGGTTAGCGCACCTGGCGTTTGTGGACGGAAGGAGGTGGGGTCGGGTGGTGTGGTGGAGTTCTCCTGTGTCGGCTCAGCGCCGATCGCCCCAGACGTTCGTCCCGTCCAGTTCCTTGTTCCCGGCCTTTACGCCGCCGAACACACCGGCACCGAAGGCCGCCGCGGTGAGGCCGCCGATGATGGGGAGGAGCGCGGCGACAGGTGCCGCGACGATGGCGGCGCCCGCGCCCGCGATCCACGGGGTCGCTTTCTTACGGGCGTTCGGAACGAAGCGTAGCTTACGCACCACGAACTTCTTCGTATATCTGAAACCGGCGTAGGCCGCACCGCCGGCGAACAACAGCTCGATTCCCATCTGTAATTCCGTCCTCCATTGGATCAACGTACCGTTGGCCTTCTACACCTTACGGCGAAGCGCCGGCTCGAGATTCAACCGGTCTCGCCGGGATCATTCCAGCAGCCCGGCGTCCTGCAGCAGGCTGAGAGCCTCGGCCAGGTCCGTCTCGGCCACCAGCAGGTCGACCCCCTTGTGGAAAGGGCCCTGGTGGCCGGGCCCGAAGATCCCGACGTCGTCGGCCCGGATCGTATGCATGATCCCATTCGATTCCAGGATGCCCGCAGCCAGCCCCGCTTCCACGCGGCTCGGGAACGAAGCCACCTTCACCAGTCTCATCTTACGGCACCGACCCCTGTAGTGGGAATTGTGAATAGTCAACAGCAGAGCAACGAACCGGTGAGCGGCGAGATCGCGCCGCGCTTTGCCTCCGCTTCAAAGTCGGTCGACTCGTCGATCCACGGGTCCTTCTTCGTTATTTGCCGGCCAAGCTCGTCCTCGAACACTGCTTCCGGTACACCCACAACTTAGCTGTTTCAGGTGCCGCGTGGCGACCTCGGGCCCCGGGACCTTATGTTCAAGATCGACGCTAGGACATTCGAAGTTCCCCGGGACGTGTTGTCGAAGCAGTCCGGCGGTTGGCGGCTGCGGCTCTTGCCCTCATCGTCGGCCTGCGGCGGCACGTTCGGAAGATGACAGTTTGGGAGGCAATGTATGGATTTGCTGAATCGGGCGGAGTTGCGGGAGCTCATCGACGAACGCGACGTGCCCTCGATCTCGCTTTATCTGCCGACACATCGCACGGGCGTGGAGACGAAGCAAGATCCGATACGTTTCAAGAACGTCCTGAGGCAGGCGGGCGAGCGGCTGGTCGACAGCGGGCTGCGGAGCAGCGAGGCCGAGGAGCTGCTCGCCCCCGCCCATTCGCTTCTGGACGATGACGACTTCTGGCAGCACCAGGGCGACGGCCTCGCCGTCTTCATCTCGACCGAGACGTTCCGGCATTACCGCTTGCCGTATGAGTTCAACGAGCTCGTGGTCCTGACCGACCGCTTCCACATCAAGCCGTTGCTCTCGCTGTTCACCGTCGACGGTCGCTTCTACGTGCTGGCCTTGAGTCAGAACGAGGTCCGTCTGCTCCAGGGCACCCACCACCGGGTCGGCCCGGTCAATCTCGATAGCCTGCCGAAGAGCTTGCGTGATGCGCTCGGCGCGGAAGAGCGAGAGAAGCAGTTGCAGTTCCATACGGCGAACCGTGCCGGCGGGGCCATCTTTCACGGCCACGGCGGTGGCGGCGCCGACGAGTCGGTCCACAAGAAGGCGCTGCTGCGCTATTTCAAAGTGATCGACAACGGGCTGCAGGAGCTGTTGGCCGACGAGAGCGCTCCCCTCGTGCTCGCCGGCGTCGATTACCTGCTGCCCATTTATCGCGAGGCGAACAGCTACGCCAAAGTGATGGAGGAGGGGATCGTGGGGAACCCGGAACCACTGTCGGATCAGGAGCTTCACGATCGGGCCTGGTCGATTCTGGAGCCACACTTCGCACGCAAACTGGAGCGAGCGGCGGCGCAGTTCCACGAGCTCCTGGGCACCGGACGGGCCACCGACGAGCTGGATGCCATCGTCCCGGCGGCCCACAACGGACGCATCGCTTCACTCTTCGTCGCGGTCGGGGTACAGCGTTGGGGTACGTACGATCCCAGCGGCCAAGATCTGATGGTCCATGACGAGCCGGAGCCTGGCGATCAGGACCTGCTCGACCTGGCGGCCGTGCAGACGCTGGCACACGGCGGAGACGTCTTCGCGGTCAAGCCGGATGAGATACCGGATGGGGGCTCGGGGGGCTCGCTGGCGGCGATCTTCCGCTACTAGCCGCCGCCCACCCGCCTACGCCTTCTCCACCTTGACCGCGCAGAACTTGTACTCGGGGATCTTCCCGTGCGGGTCGAGTACGTCGTTGGTCAAGATGTTGGCCGATGCTTCCCGGAAGTGGAACGGCATGAACACGTTGCCCCGCGCTACGCTGGGCGCGCTGCGCACCTTCAGGGTGATCGTGCCGCGCCGGGTGGTCAGGGTCACCAGCGTTCCGGGCTCCAGCCCCATCGCCTGCAGGTCCTGCGGGTTCATCTGGCAGACCGCTTCCGGTTCGATCGCGTGTAGCGCCTTCGCGCGCCGCGTCATCGTACCCGTGTGCCAGTGCTCCAGCATGCGACCCGTGTTCAGGACGAACGGGTACTCGTCGTCGGGAAGCTCCGCTGCCGGCTGGTAGTCGACCGGTACGAACTTGCCGCGCCCGCTGGACGTCGGGAACCCGTCGCCGAACAGCAGCTGCACGCCGTCGCTGGTCTCGGGGTCGGGGCAGGGCCACAGCTTGCCGGTGGGTTTCAGGTTGTCGTAGTCGAGTCCGCTGTAGCTGGGAGCCAGCGAGGTGAACTCCTCGAAGATGGCCGACGCGGAATCGTAGCTCATCGGGTAGCCCATCCGCGTGGCGATCTCGCACACGATCTCCCAGTCGAGCCGCGCCTCGCCCGGCGCCTCCAGGGTGACCTGTCCCACCTGAACGCGGCGGTCCGAATTGGTGTAGGTGCCTGTCTTCTCGAAGAACGAGGTCGCCGGCAGGATCACGTCGGCGAACTCGGCCGTCTCGGTGAGGAAGATGTCCTGCACGCAAAGGAACTCGAGGCTCGCCAGCGCCTTGCGGACCTTGTTCACGTTGGGGTCGGAGAGGAACGGGTTCTCGCCCATCATGTACATGCCCTTGATGCTACCGTCCAGCGCGCCGCCGATGATCTCGACCACGGTGAGTCCGGGATTCGGATCCAGCGGTACCCCCCACGCCTCCTCGAACTTCTGGCGCGCCTCCTCGCTTGCCACGTTCTGGTAGTCCGGGTAGACCATCGGGATCAGCCCGGCGTCCGACGCGCCCTGCACGTTGTTCTGACCGCGCAGCGGGTGGAGACCCGTGCCCGGCCGGCCGATGTTGCCGCTGAGCAGGGCCAGCGAGATGAGGCAACGGGCGTTGTCCGTGCCGTGTGTGTGCTGCGAGATCCCCATCCCCCAGTAGATGATGGCGGCGTTCGCCTTGCCGAAGATCCGGGCCACCTCGGCGATCTTATCGGCCGACACGCCGCAGATCTTGGCGGCCACCTCCGGCGTGTACCTGGCGACCAGACCCTTCAGCTCCTCGAACCCCTCGGTGTAGCGCGCGATGTAGTCGTGCTTGATCAGGTCCTCTTCGATCATCACGTGCATCATCGCGTTATAGAGCGCCACGTCCGACCCCGGCTCGATCTGCAAGAAATGATGCGCGTGGCGGGCGATGCCGGTCTCCCGGGAGTCGATGACGATCAGCGTCGTGCCCTTCGACGCCGCGTCCTTGATGAAGGTGGCGGCGACCGGGTGATTCTCGGTGGTGTTGCTGCCGGTGACGATCGCCACGTCGGCGTTGCGAACGTCGGAGAATACGTTGGTCACCGCGCCCGATCCGATCGTCTCGAGAAGCGCCGCGACCGACGATGCGTGGCAGAGCCGGGTGCAGTGATCGATGTTGTTGGTGCCGAATACCGCGCGGACCAGCTTCTGGAACAGGTAGGCCTCCTCGTTGCTGCACTTCGCCGATCCGAACCCGGCGAGCGTCGAGGGGCCAAACTCGTCCCTGATGGCTTTCAATCGCGACGCCGCGAGGTCGAGGGCCTCCTCCCAGGTCGCCTCCCGGAAGGCGGGCATCACTTCGTCGTAGTCGACCAGGCCGCCCGGTTTCTTGCGCCGCTCGCCTTTGACGTCCGACGACAGCGGTCCCTTGGGATAGTAATCGTCGCGGCGGATGAGGGGCGTCGTCAGACGCTGCGGGTGCTTCGCGTAGTCGAAGCCGAATCGACCCTTGACGCACAGCCGCGACTCGCTGGCCGGACTGTCGCGCCCCTCGGCGCGAGCGACCGCGTTCTTCTCTCGGTCCACGTGATAGGTGATCGCACAGCCCACGCCGCAGTAGGGACAGACCGAGTCGACGGTCTCGAGCGGCCGGTCCGCCTCGATCGGTACGGTGATCGGCTTGACGGTCAGGGCGCCGGTCGGACACACGGCGGCGCACTCACCACAGGCGACGCACGTGCTCTCGCCCATCGGGTTGTCGAGGTCGAACGAGATGCGCGACCCGTACCCCTTGCCCGTCCGACCGATCACGTCGTTGTGTTGGATCTCGTCGCAGCCGCGGATGCAGCGGTCGCACAGGATGCAGGCGGAGTGGTCGACGGCGATGACCGGCGATGAATCGTCCTGTGGTCGCCCGTTCCCCCTCGGCAGCGAGGGCGCACGCCCCTCGATCCCGTAGTCACGGGCGAGCTGGAGCAGCAGGTCGTCGGCGCTCTTCTGTTCTCGAGCCGAACCCTCGGGATAGTCGGAGAGTAGCAGCTCGGTCAGCGTCTTGCGGCAGCGCTCGATCTTGTCCGAGCGGGTGATCACCGACATGCCGTCGGCGGCCTTTCTGACGCAGGCGGCCGCCAGCACCCGCTCGCCGACGTCGACGACGCACATGCGGCAGACACCGACCGGTCGCATACGGGGGTCGTGGCAGAGGACGGGAATCTCTACATCGAGTTGTCGTGCGGCATCGTAGAGCGTCGTGCCCTCCGGCACCGTGACCGGCCTCCCATCGATCTCCAGACTGATCGTGCGTGTGCCTGTAATCATGGCGAATTCTGTTGCCCTGGCTGCCAACTCACTGACCTACTGACCCACTGACCCACTACTTCCCCACCCGTCGCCTCACCGGCGCCGTACGCCCCTCCCCCTCCATCTCGTCGCCCCAGTATTTCAGCGCGGAGGTGATCGGATTCAGGGCCACCTGCCCGAGCCCGCATATCGAGGTCTCGGCGAGGGTCACCTCGAGGTCCGGGAGGGCCTCGCGCAAGGCGCCGTTGCCGTCGCCGGCCAGGGTACCCTCGAGCATCGCGACGACCTTTTCCGTGCCGACGCGACAGGGTACGCACTTGCCACACGACTCGTTGCGGAAGAAGCGAACCACGTTTGTCGCGGCGGCGATCATGTCGGCGTCCTGGTCCAGCACGATGAGGGCGGCGGATCCGAGCATGCTGCCTGCCTCGGCGATCGACTTGAAATCGATCTCCACGTCCGCGGCCTCCGCCGGCAGGAAGTTGGAGCTGGCGCCGCCGGGCGCGAACCCCTTGAGACGGCGGCCGTCCTTCACCCCTCCTGCCAGCTCGATCAGTTCGGCCACCGTTGTGCCCATGGGGATCTCGAACACGCCGGGTCGCTCGACGTGTCCGGAAACGCCGATGAACTTGAGGCCGTGGTGGCCCCGGGTCCCCTGTTCCTTCCACCAGTCGGGACCGTGCTGGACGATGGCCGGCGCCATCGCCAGCGTCTCGACGTTGTTGATCAGCGTGGGCTTGCCCCACAGCCCGGACTGACCCGGGTACGGCGGCTTGTTCCGTGGCTCGCCGCGCCGGTCCTCCAGCGCTTCGAGCAGCGCCGTCTCCTCGCCCAGGATGTAGCCGCCCGGGGAGACGAAGATCTCGATGTCGAACCGTTCGCCCAGCACGCCAGCCGAACGGGCGGCATCGATCGCTTCCTGCAGCGCCTGGCGCTCGGGCTCGTATTCGTGCCGGATGTAGATCCAGCCCCGATCGGCCCCGCAGACCAGGGCGCCCAGACACATCCCCTCGATCACCAGGTGCGGCAGCTCGGCCATGATCACCCGGTCCTTGAAGGTGCCGGGCTCGCTCTCGTCGGCGTTGCAGATCACATACTTCGGGGTCGCTGCCTCCTTGCGGACCAGCTCCCATTTGAGCCCGGCGGGAAAGGCCGCCCCTCCCATCCCCGCCAGCCCGGAGGCCTTGAGCCGCTCGATGATCTCCGCGGCGGCCTCCTCCTCGTCACGATCTCGGTAGGCCTCCAGTACGGCGTACGGCTCGAGCTCGGACCCGGCGTACAGGTCGATGCGCCAGTCGCGACGGGCGGCGCTGGGGCCGGCGCTCCGCCGACGCCCGGGCTGACGCGCCGCTTGGGCCACGTCCTCGGGGCTGGCGCCGAGCGGCACGTCGCCGATCAGCGCCGCCGGGGCTGCCTCGCAGCGGCCCAGGCAGGAGACCTCGCGGACTTCGATCTCCGGGTCGTTCGCCAGCAGCTTCGTCACCCGGGCGCAGAATTCGTCGCCGCCGTTCACGTAACAGGCCAGGTCGCGGCAGACGGCGACCTCCGCCTTCGGCGGCGGCGTCGTCCGAAAGTGCGGGTAGAACGAGATGACCTCTTCGATTCGGTAAAGCGGCACGCGGAGCCGCTCCGAAAGATCGCGCAGGTCCTCATCTCGCAGGTGGCCCTGCGCCTGCTGCAACCGGTTCAGCTCGCCGATGAGTTCCATGTCCGTCTTTCGCCTCTGCCGTTCTTCGCCTCTGCCGTCAGGGTCAACTGGAAGCGCGCCCCGACCCTGCTGCCCGATCATTGGCCTCCCCGTTCATCACGACGGCCACCAGTCTCTGGCCCGGCCGCGGCTCGGGCGGGTCCTTGACGGTGACGATAGTCAGCTTCCCCTTCTCGCCGATCAAGAACAGCGGGATCGCCTCTTTGTACCGATTCATGAATGTTTGATAGTTGAACGTTTCAGTCAAATTCGTGGTCTTCACGTCGGCGCCGGCGTCGAACGCGGCGGTGAGGTTCCAGTACGTGGCCCGCGGGTCGAACAGGAACTTGCCGCGCAGGTGACGCGAAAGGACCGCGTCGCCCGTGGTGGCGAGCTGCTCGGGCGGAAGCTGGTAGACGCTGTCGCGGCCGAAGGCCTCGCTGAAGCTAACGGCGGTCAGCGAGTTCACCTCGTCGTTCGACGTGAGCGCCAGCAGACGACCGATCCCCTCCAGGTCGATCCGGTCGAACGCTTCCTCGCTCAGCGCGCTGCCGTAGTAAGTCGGCAACCCCGACATCCTTGATTCCGCGATGTTGAGGTAGTTGGTGTCGATCAGGCGGACGGCGATGCCTTCGTCCTTCAGTTCCGACGCGATGGCCCGCGCCCATGGGTGCGCTCCCACGATCAATACACCCTGCGGATCCGGCTGCACCATCCGCAGCGCCCGGGCGAACGGCCCGGCGCCCAGCCCGTAGATGACCACGGTGCCGATGATCACCATGAAGGTGATGGAGACCAGCCGATCGGCGCCGGGCTGCCCGGCGTGCGCCAGCTCGAGGGCAAAGAGCGACGAGACCGCCGCCGCCACGATCCCCCGGGGCGCGATGGCGGCGAGCACCGCCCGCTCGCGCCAGCTCAGCTTCGATCCGATCGTCGATGCCGCCACCGCCGCCGGGCGGACCACCACGATCAGCGACGCCAGGAAAACCAGCTCCGGCGCCCCCAGGCCGGTCAGGTCCGCCGGCGACAGCCGTGCCGCCAGCAGGATGAACAGGCTCGAGATCAGCAGGACCCGCAGGTTCTCCTTGAACTCGATGATGTGCTTGACATCGACCCGCTTCTGGTTGGCCAGCAAGACCCCCATCAGCGTCGCCGTCACCAGACCCGACTCCGCCTGCATGATGTTCGACGCCGCGAAGGCGGCGACCAGCACCATCAGCGCCATCGGGCTCTGCAGAAAGTCCGGCACCCACCCCCGGTCCAGCAGGAGAACCAGGATCCCCGCACCGCCGCTGGCCAGGACGACGCCGATCACCAGCGTCTTCAGCAGCCCCAGCGCCGCCACCGTCGTCGCCGCCTGCACCCCCGCCGCCAGCGCCGCCTCGAAGACCAGCACCGCCAGCACCGCTCCCACCGGGTCGATCAGGATGCCTTCCCACTTCAGCGTGTAGCTGACCGAGTGCACCGGCCGCACGTGGCGCAACAGCGGAACGATCACCGTCGGACCCGTCACCACCAGGATCGCTCCCAGCAGGATCGCACTCCGGGCACCCATGTCCAGGACGTAGTACGCCAGCGCGGCACCGAGAACCCACGAAATCAGCGCTCCCAGCGTGACCAGGTTGATCACGGCCCGACCGATCTCCTTCAGCTCCCGGACCTTCAGGCTCATGCCGCCTTCGAACAGGATGATCGCCACCGATATCGATACGATGGGGAACAGCAGCTCGCCGAACACCGCGTCCGGATCGAGAAAGCCCGTCACGGGACCGGCGATCAGACCCGCCGTCAGCAGCGCCAGGATCGCCGGCAGATGGACTCGCCAGGCGATCCACACCGCCACGATTCCCAGCGTGATGATGCTGGCCAACGCAATCAGAAGCTGCTCGCTCAAAAGAACGCTCCGTTTCGCGGGTGCCGTCGGTCGTGAACTTCGCATGATACCCGTCCGTCAGGGCGGCCGGAAGGGTGCAAGCCAGGCAGACGCGATGCCCGCGCGTCTGTCAAAGTGGCAGGGCCGTGGGGAGCGGCCGACCGGGGGGTGGGCCTGCCTTTCTAAGTTATTGTCCGACAATGGCTTGAACGAAGCCCCGGCGGCTTCGATTGGCATACCGTTTGCATTTCTTTAGCAGCGAAGCCGAAAACTACAAATCCGGCGTACGAGTCGTCAGGCGAAGAGCGATAAAGGCAACTCTCTGGAAGGAGGAAGGAACAAATGACGAACAGATGGTTGGTCAGACGAAGCTATCCGTTCGGGCAGCTGCGGAGCGAGCTCGATCGGACGTTCGGGGACCTGTACGGATGGTCGCGGGCGCCCGTTGGCCGCGCGGGGGCGCGGAGGGGGACGTATCCGGCGGTGAACGTGTGGGAGGAAGATGATGTCCTGCGCGCGGAAGCCGAGGTGCCCGGCCTGAAGATGGAGCAGCTGGAGATTCTGGTGCAGGGCGACGAGCTGACGTTGAAGGGCGAGCGCGAGATGGAGAACCGCGAGGAGGTGACGTACCATCGTCGCGAGCGTGGTTTCGGCTCGTTCTCCAGCGTGGTGCGCCTGCCGGTTGAGATCGACGTCGACAACGTCGAGGCGCGCCTGGAGGATGGCGTACTGACGGTGACGTTGCCCAAGGCGCCGAGCGCGCGTCCGAGGAAGATCGAGGTCAAGACGTCAAACCACTAATTGGACGCCAACGAGCGGAACGAAAAACAGCAAAACAAACAAGATAAAGGAGGAAAGCAGCGATGGAAACGACGACGGCTGTCGACAAGCGAACCGGCCGCGAGGTCGGCACACAGGAGCCGACGCGCACGATGCCGCGTTATCGCCCGCTGGTGGACATCGAGGAGCACGCGGATGAGTTGCGGGTGATCGCCGAGGTGCCGGGCGCGAAGGCGGAGGACATTGACATCAACTACGAGCAAGGGATCCTGACGCTGCATGCGCGGGTCAGGCCGCGTCAGCCGGAGAACGTGAATTACCTGATCCGCGAGTACGGGATCGGTGACTACTATCGCGCCTTCGAGGTAAGCGAGACGATCGACCCCTCGCGGATCAGCGCCGACTACACCGACGGCGTTTTGGTGCTTCACCTGCCGAAGGCCGAAAAGGCGAAGGCGCGCAAAGTGGAAGTCAAAGCCCGCTGAGGAGCGGGGCTTTCGCGAGAGATCGGCCCCGAAATATCCGGGTCCAGCGAACTAAATAATAGATGAACGCAGAAATGATTTCCAACGAACCATGGAAGGAGGTTGAGCGGATATGTTGATGAGCACGCTGATGCCTTGGCGAAGCAAGAGCAATGACGACGACGGAGCGTCGACCGCGCTGTCGCGGTTGCACGACGAAGTCGATCACCTGTTCGGTCGCTTCTTCGAGGATGCGTTCGGTGTCACGCCGGGCATGACCGCAGGTGACATGGGTTGGGCGCCCTTGCTCGATGTGAGCGAGACCGACGACGAGATCAGGGTCAGCGCCGAGATCCCGGGCATCGACCCCAAGGAGTTCGATGTTTCGGTGACGGGCAATGTCCTGACGATCTCGGGCGAGAAGAAGGAAGAGAGCGAGGAGCGCAAGGGGAACGTGTACCGCACGGAGCGCCGCTTCGGCACGTTCCGTCGCAGCATCACGCTGCCCGATAACGTAGACACCGAGAAGGTGTCCGCGGATTACGATCGCGGCGTTTTGACCGTGCACCTGCCGAAGACCGAGAAGGCGACTGCGAAGCGCATCCCGGTTTCGGCGTCGAAGAAGAAGTAAAAGTCAGAGGAGAGTCCAAGCCTTCTCTGGAGGCGCAGGTCGGCTTTGCCGGCCTGCGCTTTTCTCTTTTGACAGGCCGCAGGCCGGTCCGCGTCGTCCGTCGCTCGAGCCGTGGAGCGTCTGGCCCAGCCGCGTATAGTTTGTCTCACCTCCCGATCCAGCCCCGGCGCCAGAAGTTGAGCGCCATGGCCCCGGCGGCGACCGCCATCAAGGCTATCGCCGCCGGATATCCCCAGTACCAATTGAGCTCCGGCATATTCCACGGCGAGACCTCGGTGTTGAAGTTCATCCCGTAAATGCCGGCGATGAACGTGAGCGGTATGAAGATGGTGGCGATGACCGTGAGCACGCGCATGTTCTCGTTCAGGCGGTGTCCGACGGTCGATTGGTAGAGCTCGGTCAAGCTCGACCCCGTTTCTCGGTAGGTCTCGACGACATCGATGATCCGCACGGCGTGGTCGTGACAGTCGCGAAGGTAGGTGCGGGTTTCGGCGCTGATCTGCGGCATCGGATCGCGGATCAGCGCATTGAGCATGTCGCGGGCCGGCCAGATGGCGCGACGCAGCGCCAGCAGGTCGTGGCGAACTTCCCGAATCTCGCTCAATAGATGGACCGCGGGCCGCTCGGCGATGCTGTCCTCGAGGCGATCGAGCTGCTCGGCGAACCGTTCGAGGAGCGGGAAGTAACTGTCGATGATGGCGTCGATCAGCGCGTAGGCCAGATAGTCGGCGTTGAGCAACCGGGTTCGTCGTTCCCGTATGCGTCGACGTACGGGCTCGAAAGGATCGCCGCGCCGCTCCTGAAAGGTGACGACGTAGCCCGGTCCAAGGAAAACGCCGACCTGCTCGGTGCTGAACACGTCTTCCAGGTGGGGCATGCGAAGGACCACGAAGAGATGCTCGTCGTACTCCTCGACTTTTGGCCGCTGGTTCGTGTTGACGACGTCCTCCAGTGCCAGTGGATGGAGGTCGAAGATTCGACCGATGCCCTCGATGGCCTCGATGCCGCCCAGGCCGTTCACGTTCACCCAGAGAACGGGCCACCTGTCTTTGAACTCACGAAGCTGCGACGGGTCATCGATTTGTGCTTCTTCCACCTCCTCCGGGCCGTAGGCGATGACGGTGATCTCGGGGGGCGGTGCGGTGGGATCGGCGATCAGCGTGCCGGGCGAGGTGCCGGGTGCCGTCCGGGGCGCGATCCGGGTCCGCAGGCGCCGGAGCCACCTCTGGTTGATCTCCATCGTGACCTCCTCTGTTAGGCTTCGGGGGCAAACGGCAGCGCTCCGGCGGCCGCCGGGTCCGCTCGCTGGTTGGCGTTGGCTCAGGGTTGACTACTCGGGAGTACGGACCGTGTCGGGAGGGACGCTGTCCTCCGTCGCTGCGGGTTGGGACCGGGATGTCGGCTCGGTCTCCGACCCGGCCGGCCCACGGGTCGCCGGCGGCATGTCCGGCTTGGCGACCCGAATGATATCGGGGTTTTCCATGAAAGGCTGATAGCCCGGCACGTCGAGGGCGACGGTGTCCCCTTTCTCCACCAGGAGATTGATCTCCTCCACCTGCTTCTTGAACGTGGCGAGGATGGCGCCGGCCGAGGTCGAGACGGTGAGGAGGAGTCGTTCGTCCTGGAGTTGCTTGGCGGAAACGGGCCCCTGGAGCACCTCGTACTTGCCGCGCACGGCCTCCGGCAGGCGCCGGCCGAGGAACGGCTGTGCCACCAGCGTACCGACGACGCCTATGACCAGTCCGATGACGAAGGCCACGATCATGCCGCGGCCGGCGCCTTTCTTTTCCGACAGCTCGAATTCGTTCTCTTGCATGGAGACGCACCTTGCCCCATTAACGGGCGCTGAGTTCTTTTCGGCGGCCACAGGGGACGCGCGCCCATGGGACGCGCTTCCCGGAGCGAAAATAGAGGACGGGGACCGGGATGTGCTAGCGTCTGGAGAAAGAGCCGCATCGAACCCCTGGCATAGCCTGACGCTCGAGCGTGTGCTCGATCTCCTCGATACGAGCAGCGCCGGTCTGAGCGAAGGGGAAGCCGGCCGCCGCTTCGAGCGCCACGGTCCCAACGTCCTCGAGCTCGCCAGCCCGATCTCCGCCTGGCGCATTCTGGCCGATCAGCTGAAGAGCCTGGTGGTTCTGCTGCTTTTCGCGGCGGCGGGGATCGCCCTCGCCATCGGCGATGTGGCGGAAGCCACGGCCATCGGCGCCGTGCTGGTCATCAACACTTCGCTCGGGTTCTGGACCGAATGGCGAGCCCGGATGGCGATGGACGCGTTGCGGCGCCTTCAGGTCCAGGAGGCCGTCGTGGTGCGTGACGGCGCGGTCCGGACGATCGATGCCTGGGAGCTGGTACCGGGAGACATCGTGGTGCTGGAGGCGGGGATGTCGGTGCCGGCCGACGCCCGACTGATCGCCGCCACCGAACTCCGGGTCAACGAAGCGCCGCTGACCGGCGAATCGATGCCCGTCGCCAAATCGATCGAAGCGGTCGCCGACGAGGACGGTCGACCGACGCCCCTCGCCGAGCGGCGCTCGATGGTCTACAAGGGCACACTGGTTGCCGCCGGCTCTGGCCGCGCGGTGGTGGCGGCTACCGGTGCCGGCACCGAGATCGGTCACCTGAGCAAGCTGGTCGAGGAGACCGAGGCGGTGGAGACGCCGCTGGAGCGTCGACTCGAGGCTCTGGGGCGTCGGCTGGTCTGGCTCACGCTGGCCGTGGCGGCCGTCGTGACCGGGCTGGGCGTGGCGCGAGGCGAAGACATCTGGCTGATGCTGGAGACGGGGATCGCGCTGGCCATCGCGGCGGTCCCCGAAGGGCTCCCGGTGGTCGCGACCATCGCCCTCGCCGTGGGCGTTCGCCGAATGGCCAGGCGGCAGGCCCTGGTGCGTCGGCTGCCGGCGGTGGAGACCCTGGGCTCGGCTACGCTGATCTGCACCGACAAGACCGGAACGCTGACCGCGGGCGCGATGACCGTGACCGCGATGGTCGTGGCGGGCCAGGAGATCGGGGTGACCGGCGTCGGGTACGAGCCCCGAGGCGATCTGCTGCGAGACGGGGGTCCCATCGACGGAGGCGACACGCCGGGCCTGGAGCTGGCTCTGCGGATCGGCGCGCTGGCGAATCGGGCGGCGCTGCGCCGGGTGGAGGAGGGTTGGCGTGCCGAGGGCGATCCCACCGAGGCCGCGCTCCTCGTTCTGGCCGAGAAGGGCGGCGTGCAGCCCGGGCGAACCCGGGAGGCGTATCCCGAGCTCGCGGAGGTCCCGTTCGCCAGCGAAAGGCAGTTCATGGCGACTTTCCATCGGACTCCGGAAGGGAAGACGGTCGCCTACGTCAAAGGCGGTCCCCGGCGCATCGTCGAGCTATCGGGCCAGCAGGTGACCGCCGAGGGAGTGGCGCCCGTCGCCGCCGGGGAGCGCGAGGCCATCCTGGCCCACAACCGCGAACTCGCCGGCCACGGACTCCGCGTTCTGGCTCTGGCCTGTCGCGAGCTGGGATCGGACGAGGAGCCGGACGAGGCCGCGCTGCACGATCTGACCTTTGTAGGTCTCGTCGGGATCCAGGACCCGCCCGCCGAAGGCGTCGAAGAGACGATCCAGACTTTCCACCGCGCCGGCGTGCGGACGGTGATGATCACCGGTGACCAGGCGGTCACCGCCGAGGCGGTGGCGCGAGAACTCGGTCTCATGCGTGAGGGCGACGGCACGCTGCACGGTCGTGACCTGGCGGACCTGTCCGACGGGGAGCTGGTCGAGCGCGTGCCCCGCATCGCCGCCTTCAGTCGAGTGACCCCGGAGGACAAGCTGCGGATCGTCACCGCCTATCAAGCGGGTGGCGCGATCGTCGGCATGTTGGGCGACGGGGTAAACGACGCCGCGGCGCTCAAGCGGGCCGACATCGGTGTGGCGATGGGGAGGCGAGGAACCGATGTGGCGAAGGAGACCGCCGATCTCGTTCTGCAGGACGACCGCTTCCAAACGATCGGCAAGGCGGTGGAGGACGGTCGGGTCATATTCGACAACATTCGCAAGTTCATCTTCTACCTGTTCTCCTGCAACGTTTCCGAGGTGCTGACACTGCTGATCGCCGGCCTCGCGCGAACCCCGCTCCCCCTCCTGCCTCTGCAGATCCTCTGGCTCAACTTGATCACCGACGTCTTTCCCGCCCTGGCGCTCGCGGTCGAGCCGCCGGAGCCCGACGTGATGGATCGACCACCCCGCGACCCGCAGTCGGCGATCCTGTCTCGTGCCTTCGTGGCCACCGTGGGCACTTACTCGGCGCTGATCACCGCCTCCACCCTCGGCGTCTTCCTCTGGGGTCTTTACGGCTGGAAGGTCGAAGTCGAGCACTCGGTGACGCTGGCCTTCATGACGCTGGCGCTGGCTCAGCTGTTCCACGTGGTGAACGCGCGCAGCCCGGACAGGATCCTTTTCACGCGCCGCATGTTCGACAACCCGTGGACCGCCGCGGCCCTGGCCGTCACGATCCTGTTGCAGGTGGCCGCGGTCTACCTGCCGGGCCTGTCCGATGTGCTCGGGACCTACCCGTTGGGCGTGGGTGATTGGGCTCTCGTCCTCGGCGCTTCCCTCACGCCCCTCTTGATTGGCCAGCTGCTCAAACCACTGTCGATCTCCCGGCACTGACCGGCGCTTTACGCGGCGTCGCTGCCGTGGCTATCTTGCGCGGCAGTCGTTTTTCCCGGGAGATAACGGTCCGACATGTTCAGGGAATTCTTCTACGCCATGAGCCCGGCGGCGGCGTGGGCCGCGTTCGCCGGCTGTCTCGTCCTCATTCTTTACACCGGCACGCGCCTGTCCCGCTATGCCGACCTGATCGCGGTGCGCACGGGACTGGGTGGAGTGTGGGTCGGGCTGGTCCTGCTGGCGGTGGTCACGTCGGCGCCCGAGCTGATCACGGGGCTGAGCGCCATCCTGGTGGTGGGCGAGCCGGACCTGGCCGTGGGCTCGGCGCTCGGCAGCTGCATCTATAACCTGATCATCATCGCCATCCTCGATTTCATCTACCGGCCCGGCTCGATCTACACGGGGATTCGACACAGCCACAGCCTCTCGGCCGGGTTCGGGGTGATCCTTCTGGGAACGGTGGCCGGTGTCATATTCGTCGAGCACAACTTCGCGATTTTGCCGCTGGGGCCAATCGGCGTTTACACGTTGATCGCACCGGTGATCTACGTGCTGGCGATGCGTAGCGTCTTCTTCTTCGAGCGTCGACTCGACGGCGTCGGGGAGCTGACCAGTGCAGAAGCGAAGGCGCGGGCGGCGCACCGCGGGCTGACCGAGGTGTACCTGCGGTTCGGCCTGAACGCGTTGGGGCTGATCGCGGCCGCCACCGTGTTGCCGGTGATCGGCGAGGCGCTGGCCCGGATCATGGGCTGGCACGAAACCTTCGTGGGCACGATCTTCCTCGCCTTCGCGACATCGGTCCCGGAGATCGTCATCTCGGTCCAGGCGGTCCGCATCGGCGCGGTCGATCTGGCGATCGGCGGCATCTTCGGCAGCAACCTGTTCGACCTCCTCATCATAGCGGTGGAGGATGTCGCGTACTTGCCGGGCTCCGTGCTGGCAGCGACCAGCGAGCAGCATCTGCTGACGGCGGTCGCCGCGCTTACCATGACCGGGATCGCGATCGTCGGTCTTTGCTCGCGACCCCAGCCGAAAGTGTTCCGTGTGATGGGATGGGCCAGCCTGGGACTGTTTGTCGTGGGTCTGTTCAGCGCGCTGGTGCTCTACCTGTTGGGCATCAACGGCTGAGCGAAACCCGGCCGTCGCCCGGGGAGAAGCGCGCTGCCGCTGCACTCGACCGCTCTCTCCTGTAGATCGGTCTCCAGCCCCAACCATCGCGACCGATCATCGCGCCGACCAGCGTCGTCAGCGTCGTGACTCCCAGGTACACCCCGACCTTCGAGCCCGTGCCGGTGTCGCACGAGTCGCCGCAGAGGCCGAAGGCAGCGGTCGCGAGCAGCACGCCAGCGCCGGTGCCGACTATCGCGCCGTAGGTCGGCGTTCCGACCCGAACGTCGAGGCGCGAGACCCGATCGAGGGGCAACGGGCTGTGGAAGTCACGGACGCCCCCGCGCGGCCGCTTCTCGAAATGGGCGCGCCCGAATCGTAGTCCGTCGGGTGTGAGCTCGGGCCCGTACAGCTCGACCCGGCCCCATTCGGTGGTAGCCCGCACTCGCTTCACGCCGTCGATACGCGCACGGATCGCCTCGAACGCCGGGTCGCCCGGCGACGGTACGGGGGTCGTGGTGTCCGTCTGCGCCAGGCCAGTCGCGGCGAGCCCCAGCAAGAAGAGCGCGGTGCTGGCGGTGCGGTACGACATCGGTGCTCCCGGTGGTGCGGCTGGAAGAGCAATATAGTCGCCCGAGGTTCCTGCCTGCCAGCGCGAACCGCGAGCGGACGACCGGGGGCCGAGGGTTCGATACGATCAGGTTCCCGCCGGTTCGAACTCCTGCTCCGAAAGTCTCGGGTCGGCCATCGGGGGCCGGCGCGCCACCAGCCAGATGCCGACGAACAGACAAGCCGCCGCGACGGCCATCCGGATCGACGGCCGCTCGTCGAATACGATCCAGGCCGCCAATCCCGCCACCAGCGGCTGCGCGTAGATATAGACCGCGGTCGTCGTCGCGCGAACGCGCTCGAGTGCGAACATGTTGAGCAGGTAGGCGAGGACGGTCGGGAAGAGAACGATGTAAAGGAGCGACAGCCAGGCCGAGCGGTTGCCTGGATCGGCGAGCAGGTCCTCGCCGATCACGAAGTAAGGGAGGTACGGCAGCGACAGGATGTAGACCCAGGCGATGACGACAAGCGAGTCATAGCGGCCCAGGAGACGCTTCGAGAGGACGAGGAAGCAGGCGTAGGAGAGGGCGTTCAGCACCATCAACAGGTTGCCGAAGCCGTAGCCGCGCATCATGCCGCCGCCCCGGCCCATCAACAGCAGCACGGCTCCCGCCATGGCGATCAGCACCCCCGCGGCCCGCAACGGGCTGAGTCGCTCCTGTCGCGCGGCGGCGGCGACCGCGAAGGTGAAGACCGGGATCAGCGTCATGACCAGGCCGGCGTTCATCGGCGTCGACCGGGCCAGGCCTTCGAGGAAGAGGCCCTGGTTCAGCGCCACGCCGAGCAGACCGCAGATGGCGAAACGGATCCAGTCATCCTTTGCGGGGATCGCCGCCCGGCCGTAGGCGAAGAAAGCCAGGCCGCCGAGGGCGACGCTGCCGGCGACGATCCGCCAGCTTCCCACACCCAGTGGGGAAAATCCGCCAGGGGCAAAGGCCAGCGTGCCGAAGATGGGGAAGAGCCCGAAGAACACCTGCACCACGGCCAGCGCACCGTGCCCGGCGACGATGCTTCGGTTCATCGGGTCTCGGTCCCGCCCGCTCGGCCTATGGCGCGCTGGGGCCCACGACCGCGGCGTTCAGGAACAGCCGGTTGAGCCCCCGGCAGTAGGCCCGGAAGTTCAGGTCCTCGGCGAAGGCGATCACCCGGCCGGAGCCGACCCGCTCCTCGTAGGCGTAGACGGCGCCGGGGACGCGCTCCAGCGTCTCGCTCCAGGCGTGACCGGAGAGCAGCGGGTCCGGGGTCGAATAGGTGGCCACGGCACGCACCCGTGACGATGGCGGCCCCTCGGGCATGAGGTAGATGGTGCTGGAGTTCAACAGCACGGGGAGTCGGTCCCCTGCGTAGCCGGCGGTCATCCAGACGTGGTCGTTCAGTTCCGTCTCGACGATGGCGCCGGGAACCCCAAACCGCTGCGCCTCCTCGTTCTCTTCCAGCTCGTACCACGACCGCAACGAGATCAGCTCGAGCCCCCGCCGTGCGAACTCGGTGGCCGAGCCGATGGTGATCAGCGTACCGCCGTCGCGCACCCAAGTCTTCAGCCGCTCGACTCCATCGTCTCCCAGCGCGTTGGCCAGGGGGCCGAACGTCGACGGAACGATGATCACGTTGTATTCGTCGAGCGGCGTGTCGCCGACCGAGCTCGTCCGAAGGACGGTTACCGGGATCCCGTACTGTCGGTCGAGGGTGTACCACGCCCAGCCGAACGAGTATCCCGATATCGGGTTCTCGCCCAGGATGGCGATCTCTGGCCTCTCCACCATGAACGTGGCGTCACCCGACCCGAGGGTCGGGAAGCCGGGCTCCGAGTAGCCGCTCTCCGTTCCTCTCACCTCCAGGCCATACCGTTCAGCGATCGCGGCGATCGCCTCGTGCACGCTCTCGTCGTTCTGGCCCAGCCGGACGATAACCGTTCCGCTGGAATAGTCGTGGCCGCCGATTCGCGTCGGCTCGGTCAGGAAGGAGGCGCGGTACCCGTCCGCCTTCAGATGGTACAGCGCCGCGACCGATGCCACCTGCTTGCCGTCGATCAGATAGGCGTAGCCGGGCCGCGTGCCGGGAGTGCGGGCGGTCGCCATCACCGGACCGGTCAGTGGCTCGGCGGCCAGGTCGCGGCCGTCGGACGTGCTGTAACCGCCGGCGTTGAACAGGAGGGGCAATGACCAGCCGGTGATGTCGTAGAAGCGGGCGCTCTCGCCACGCTCGACCCGCGCCCGGGCCTCGCGCAGGAAATCCTCGGGCGTAGGGACGTCGGGCTCGAGTAGCGTGCGCACCAGCCGGGCACGCGGCTGTGCGGCCTCGACGACGTACGTACCGGCAGGGAACTCCCGCGAGCCGACATCCGAACCGGCCCGATCCCGAACCCCGCTCAGCCGCTGGGGACGGCTCAGGACGCTCACCTCGATCCCGTTCCGCAGCAGCAAGTTGGCCAGCTCGACGACGTGCAGCGGGTCACCCTCGGGTGCGATCAGATACCGACGAAACCCCTCGCGGCCGGCGGCGACGTCGGCGCGCAGCGCGTCGCTATGCTCCCGCAGCAACCGCTCGCGATTGGCGACGGCGGTACGCGCGGCGGTCCAGGCGGCCACGTACTGCTGCTCGAGGGCGTCGGCCAGCGTGCGAACCGAGCCGTCGGGCCGCTCCAGGGCGAGGCCGCGGCTGGAGCCCTGCTCGTAGAGCATGCCGACGGCGCCCTGGTAGTCGCCGAACGAGGTGGTGTAGCCGGGATAGAAGTAGTCGAACCGCTCGCGGGTCATGTACTCGAAGCCGGCGGAATCGAAAGCGGCGGCGTAGGCGCGGCTGAAGATGTCGAACCAGCGTTTCGAGTGTTCGGGAAAGTAGGGCGCGTACGGATCGGTGCCGGGATCGAACCAGAACTCGACATCGGATCCCATCTCGTGCATGTCGATCACGATCTGTGGGCGCCAGGCGATGATCGTGGGGACGCGAGCCCGGGTCTCGCGCTGTGTGTGGGCGAACCAGTCGCGGTTCGTATCGAAGTAATAGTGACCGGTGCGGAACTTGAGCGCCTGCCAGAAGTTGAAATCGTTTACCCAGTCGTCGGGGTTCGGGTTCGGCTCCGCGCCGATGTTCTGATGGTTCAGGTAAGCGAAAGCGTCGCGGCCGTCTGGGTTGAGCATCGGGTCGATGATGATCACCGCGTTGTTCAGAACCTCCATCGTCGCCGGGTCGCTGCGCGTGGTCAGATGCTCCAGAAGCTTGAGCACGCCCTCGGAGCCCGACAGCTCGAACCCGTGGATCGAGCCGCCGTACCACATGACCACCGGCTGTTCGGCGATGATCTCGGTCACCTGGTCCGGGGTGGTGACCCGCGGATCGCCCAGACGGTTCGACGCCTCGCGGATCGCGTCGAGTCGCGCATGGTTCTCCGGCGCGCTGACGATCGCGTACAGGAGGCGACGCCCCTCCCAGCTGACGCCCTGGTCCGCGACGGTCACCCGATCGGAGGTCTCGGCCAACCGCTCCAGGTAGCGCATCGCCTCGGCGTGCACGGTGATGCGCTCGCCGAACTCGTGCCCGGATACTTCGGCGAAGTTCGGAACCTGGGCGCTGACGGGGCGCGGGGCGGAAAGGCTGACCGCGGCGAGTGTCAGGGCTGCGGCGTGTCTAATGGGCTTGGTCATCATCTGCGGACTCCTCGTCGATGTTACGTCCGAAAGGATCGCCGGTCGGGCGCGCCGATGATCCCTGCAAGCGGGCATGGTTGGGGATATTCTGAACGGTGGACGCCACGCGATTCTATCTAACCCGACGCGGCTGCGCCAGCCTCTGAGGCCGCCAACTTGAAGTCGCGGACGGTCCGGCGCATCTTCGGACTTTCCATGACGAGGCTTTGGGAGAATTCGATCTCAGCTCAGCCCTAACCGCTGACCAGGAGGCGATCGTGCGAACAGCAGCTTCATGGAGTGTCCGGGCCGTTTCGGTGCTGGCGCTGGCCGTCACGCCCGCGGCTTCGGCCAGCGCTCAGGAATTGCCGGCGGACGCCGAGGCCGTCGAGGCACGACTCGAGTCGTCGCCGCGCCACGGCGAATGGGTCCAGTACGACGCCGGGTCGGGCGACTCGGTGCTGGCCTGGGTCGTCTACCCTGAGCGGAGCGATCCGGCGCCGGTCGTCGTCGTGATCCACGAGATCTTCGGGCTGACCGATTGGGTGCGGGGCGTGGCGGACCAGCTGGCCGCGGAAGGGTTCATCGCCGTCGCGCCCGACCTGTTGAGCGGTAAGGGCCCGGGCGGCGGCGGTACCGAGTCGTTCGAGTCGGGTGAGGTGCGGCGCGCGATTCGGGAGCTGGATCGCGGCGAGATCGTGCGGAGACTGAACGGTGCGGTGCGCTACGCCACCTCGCTGCCGGCGGCGACGTCGAGCTTCGCCTCGATCGGCTTCTGCTGGGGTGGCTCGGTTAGCTTCATGTACGCCACGGCGCAGCCGGAGCTCGACGCCGCGGTGGTCTACTACGGCACCGCTCCCGACGCCGAGGCGCTGGCCGACATCGAGGCGCCGGTACTCGGCCTTTACGGCGGTGACGACGCCCGGGTCAACGCGACGATCGGGCCGGCCGAGGAGGAGATGGCGCGTCTGGGCAAGTTCTACGAGTACGAGATCTACGACGGCGCGGGTCACGGCTTTCTGCGACGGCAGGACGGCCGCGACGGCGCGAACCTGAACGCCGCACAGAACGCGTGGCCCCGCGCGGTCGCGTTCCTGAAAGGGCAACTCGGCGATATGTAGCCGCCGGCGCTGGACGCCCGGTCTAGCCCTTGTTTCCGGATGCCTCGTCGCCGCTGCGGCAGACGGCGTCCGCCTCGATCTCGATCAACATCGCGGGGTCGATCAATCTCTGGATCTCGACCATGCTCGTGGCTGGCGGGTGGTCGCCGAAGAACTCGCGGTGGGCGCGGCCGAACTCCTCCCAGCGGCCGATATCGGTGACGAACATCCGGGTCCGCACGACATCGGCCAGCTCGGCGCCCAGCTCTCCGAGGGCTCGCTCGATGATCTGGAAGCAGCGTTTCGCCTGAGCGTAGCCGTCGCCGGGGGCGTGAACGCCGCCGTCATCCGCCGCGGCGGCCGTGCCGGTGACGTAGATGTGAGGGCCCGCGCGAACGGCGCGGCAGTAGCCGACGCGCGACTCCCAGGGCGCGCCGGAAAAGGCTCGACGGAATTCCATCGGACGACCTCCGCTCGGTTGAATCAGCCCGGGATCCAGATGGTCTTGGCGTTCACTGTTTCGGCCTTTCGTGAGGTGGCTCCATATTGGAAAGCCGATCCGTGAACCGAAAGGGGAGCCGGGAAACAGGCGGCGGTGTAGAGCCGTTGCTCATCATTCACAAATGATGCGCGCGACAGTTCGGACTCTCATCACACTGCTCTGCGGCCTGGCGACGGCGGGGTGCCGGGGCGATGCCCTCCGAACGATCGTCGTCGGGGTGCCGACCACGCTGCAGGACTCGGGTCTGATCGACGTCCTGATCCCGGCGTTTGGCCGCGCGCATCCGGAGTGGCGCGTGCGGTTCGTGGCGGCCGGCAGCGGCGAGCTGCTGTCATTGGGTCGGCGCGGCGACCTGGACGTTCTGCTGGCCCACGCGCCGCGAGCCGAGCGAGAATTCATGGAGGCGGGCCACGGATTGGAGCGCCGGCCGGTGATGGAAAACGACTTCGTCATCGTCGGTCGCGAATCGGACCCTGCCGGCATCCGCGGGATGACCGATGCCGCCGAGGCGCTGAGTCGCATCGCCGACTCTGGCGAGCTCTTTCTGTCTCGAGGAGACGAGTCGGGCACGCACCGAAAAGAGCTGGAGCTCCGCGGCGGTCGGGACCCCGGCAGCGGTTATCGCGAGATGGGGCAGGGGATGGGCGCTGTACTCCGGGCGGCCTCCGATCGAGGCGCTTACACCATCGCCGATCGGGCCACGTTCACGGCCCTGGCCAGCACGCTGGAGCTCGACCTCCTGGTGGAGGGCGATCCGCGCCTGCGAAACGTCTACAGCGTGATCGTGGTCGCCGACGCCCGGGCTCCCGAGGGGGCTCTGGCCTTCGCGAAGTGGCTGACCTCGGACGACGGTGAGGCGGTCATCACCGACTACGGCGTCGAACGCTTCGGCCACCCCCTCTACCGACCCGTCGCTCAGTGACCGGCGCACCGATCACCCCGCACCGCACACCGCCTCACCGCAAACAGTACACCGACCTAAAGCTTGCCTTCCATGCTGGTGTCGATCTCGTCGCCGGGCCCCTCGCCGAACAGAAAGGCCTGGACGTTGCGCCTCAGGAACTCCCGGGCCTCGGGTGTTCTCACGTCGAGCGCGTAGTGGTTGATCAGCTGCATCTGGCGCTGAAGCCATTCGTCCCAGCAGACCTGGCATATGTTCTCGTGTACGCGCTCGCCGAGCTCATCGCGGAAAGGCGGCCCGTCGAGCTGGGCCCGGTTCTGGCCGCAGCGGGAGCACTCTATGTTGTTGCTGGTCTCAGTCACGGTAATCGATCCCTTCCTCTGGTCGAGCTGCTACTCCTGAGCCGGGCCTTGCCGTATAATCACGCCATGGCTCCGCCGCAAGAGTTGGGACGCATCGTCCTCGTCCTCAATCGGCCCAAGGATCCCGTGAACATCGGCGCCGTTGTGCGGGCGATGAAGAATATGGGACTGAGCCGGCTGTACCTAATCGACCCTGACGATTTCGACACTTACCGGATCGAAGGGATCGCGCACACGGGGATGGACATCATCGGGTCGGCCAGGCTCTTCGACAGCCTGGCCGAGGCCGTCGCTGACAGCCAGCTGGTGGTGGGGACGAGCGCCCGCGGTCGGACCGTGCGGCGCGCCTACCGGCGGCCGCGGGAGCAGGCGGCCGAAGTGCTGGCGAAGGCGTGCACCGGTCAGGAGGTGGCCCTGGTCTTCGGACGCGAGGATCGGGGGCTGAGCAACGAGGAGCTCGACCTCTGCGATCGGGTCGTGGTCATCCCGACGGATCCCGACCACGCGAGCCTCAACCTGGCTCAGGCCGTGCTCGTCGTCGCATACGAGATCGCCGTGGCCGCCGAAGTGGCCGATCCGTTCAAGGCACCGCGCCACGACTCACAACGGGCCACTCGGATGGAGCTCGAGGAGCTGTTCGAGCAGGTGGAGAAGTCGCTGCACGCGATCGATTTCTTCAAGGCACATCGAACGACCGCGGTCCTCCGAACGTTGCGCAGCGTCGCCGGTCGGGCCGATCTCGATGGGCGCGAGGTGGAACTGCTCAAGGCGATCGCCTACGAGGTCCGCCACTTCCTGGCTCGCGAGGGGATCGAAGTCGACGAGTAGGCGCCCCACCTGAAAACAAGTTTTCCCTCTCCTGCAAAAGCTTGCGCCGAATTCCCGGGCAGAATGACCGATGGAAGCAGCGGTGGTCCCGCCATCCGATTTCGCAAGCCGTTGGACGAGATTCAGATAGCGCCGCTACGGCCGTTCGCGGCACACGAGTTGCCTCTACTCGCCCACGGAAGGTCCACTCTCGAGGCACAGGAATCCCTGTCTGCTTCGCCTCACCTCGCTGGTGGGGTGGGGGACGCCGGGTAGTCGCGTCTGCGAAAAGGGAACGAGCGATGGATGGTGAAACGCGCGAACATGAGGAGGTCGGGTTCGACGAGCCGAGTTACGTCTACCTCAGCATGGAATCGCCGCCGGCGCTTTTGAGGCACAGGATACGCTGGTCCGTTTGGCGGCGGCGGCGCGACAACGGGAAGGATGACGGCGTCGGGTCGTGGCGCCGCCGTCACGGTCTCGAGCCTCGAGTTCGCGGCGGCGGTGAAATCTCCGACCTCCCGCTGCTGTCGCCGTGGTGATGCACCGCATCAAAGCGAGCGGCGCGAAGCCGCGTCGTTGACGAGCTGACCCGCCGGTACGCGGGTCGCCGAAGGCCCAGGCGACGCCGCTGCCCGAGCCCGGAGGGAGATCTGCCTCCGGGCTCTCTCACGATAAGCCCACTCCCCACTCCCTACTCCCAACTGCCGACCCCCACCCCTACCCTCCAGGCCGCCGGCGGCCCAAACTGCTAGCGGTCGGACCGGTGAATAAAACCGGCCGCCGAGGTGTAACCTGGTCGAGGACCGGCGAAACGGAGGCCGTCCGTGGACACAGCGTTGGAGGCAGACAGGGCCGGGGAAGAGCGTGAGCTGGTCGCCCGGGCCCGGGAGGGGGATCGAACGGCGTTCGGCACCCTGGTGACGATCTATATGCGGCGCGCCTATTACGTGGCTCTGGGGCTGGTGGGCGCCCACGACGATGCCCTGGACCTCTCGCAGGACGCCTTCGCGCGAGCCTATCGAGCTCACGCGTCGCTCGATCCCGAGCGGCCGTTCTACCCCTGGCTTTACCAGATCGTGCGGCGATTGTGCTTCAATCACCTTCGGGACCGTCGGACCCGTCGTCGCCGGATGGAAGAGGCGACCCCCTGGCTGGCGGATGAGGCTAGGGCCACCGCGAGGGATCCTGCCCGCGAGGCGGAGCGGGCGGAACTGCGAGCCCGTCTCGAGACGGCGATCGATGAGCTTTCGGAGAGGGAACGTGAGGTGCTGGTCCTCAGGGAGTTTCAGGGGCTCCGCTACAAGGAGATCGCCGAGCTGCTGTCGATCCCGATCGGAACGGTCATGTCGCGTCTTTACTCGGCTCGCCGGAACCTTGCCGAGCAACTGGAGGATGTGCTGTGAATAGCGAAGCACGGGCCCCGGACTCTCGTGGCCGCCGCCTGCTGATGGCGGAGCTCGACGGGGAGCTGACCGAATCCGAGCGAGAGGAGCTCGAACGACTGGTCGCCGCTGACCCGGAGCTCGCGAAGGAACGCAAACGGTTCAAGAGACTCAAGGAGGTGACGGACTCGATGGCGCTCAAGCCTGCACCCGAGGAGATGTGGGACGACTACTGGGCGTCCGTCTACAGCCGCGTGGAGCGCGGACTCGGCTGGGTGTTCGTGTCGATCGGAGCGATTATCCTGCTGGCGTACGGTGCCTGGCGTGGCGTAGAGACGTTGCTGGCCGACGCGACGATGCCGTGGTTCGTCAAGACCGCGGTGTTGGCCGTGAGTTTTGGAGCGGTGATTCTGCTGGTATCGGTGGTGCGCGAGAAGCTGTTTCTGGGTCCCAAACAACGGTATAAGGATGTGGAGCGATGATCATCACGCCCTCGTCGCAGATCGTGGGTTACCGAATCGTCGAGACGCTCGGTCTCGTGCGGGGCAACACGATCCGCGCGCGCCACCTCGGCAAGGACATCCTGGCCGGGCTGAAGAACCTGGTCGGCGGCGAGATCGAGGAGTACACCAAGATGATGGCCGAGTCGCGCGAGCAGGCGATCGACCGCATGATCGCCCACGCCGCCGAGCTGGGTGCCAACGCCATCGTCGACGTTCGCTTTTCGACCTCCTATGTGATGGGAAGCGCGGCGGAGATTCTGGTTTTCGGGACGGCCGTGGCGGTCGAGCCCGAGTGACGCCCATCCCGGCGCAGGTAGTGGCCACGACAAGGATGACTTTCGCCGCCGGCGCGCTCGTCGCCCTGATCGGGGGCGTGATTCGGGATTCCCATCAATCGCCGAAGCTGACCCCGAGGTCTCTCGCGGTTGCCACAACGTCGCCATCGATGGGGACCAGCTTCTGACGCGCCACCGCCTCCTCCAGGGGGATGGAGGCGACGTCGGGCGGATCGAGTGCGATCATGCAGCCGAACTCGCCCTGTTCGACGCAGCGAACGGCGGCGGCGCCGAAGCGGAGCGCGATGAGCCGGTCGTACGAGTTGGGGCTGCCACCGCGCTGTAGGTGGCGCAGGGCGAGGGCCCGGGTTTCCTTGCCGGTCGCGCCGCCGATCTGGCGGGCGAGCACCTCGCCCACGCCGCCGAGGCGCTGTGCTTCGGGATCGGTGAACGATGGCTCGCCGCCGACCGGGTAGGCGCCTTCCGCCACCACGATGATGGCGAAGCGCCGGCCGCGCTCCTCACGTTCCATCACCTTCTGGCACACCTTGTCGACCCGATACGGGATCTCGGGGATCAGGATCACGTCGGCCGTGCCGGCGACGCCGGCGAACAGCGCGATCCAGCCCGCGTGCCGCCCCATCACCTCGACGACCATGACGCGCTCGTGCGCCTGAGCCGTCGAGTGGAGCCGGTCGATGGCATCGGTGGCGATGTCGACGGCGGTGAGGAAGCCGAAGGTCAGCGTGGTGCCCTCGATGTCGTTGTCGATCGTCTTCGGCACACCGACCACGGGCAGGCCCTGCTTGGCCAGGTCGCGGGCGATGGTCAGGCTGCCATCGCCACCGATGGCGATCAGCGCATCGAACCCGTGCTCCTCGAACGCGGTGATGACATCGGCGGACCGATCGACCGTTTTCGTCGTGCCGTCCGGCAGCGTTACCGGCATCGCGAACGGGTTGCCCCGGTTGGTCGTGCCCAGAATGGTCCCGCCCACGTGGGTGATGCCGCGGACCGTGTCCTGGGTCAGCGGCATGATGCCGCCCTCCTCGAGCAATCCCTGATAGGCGCGGCGTATCCCGTACACCTCCCAACCGCGATTGATCGCCGATAGAGTCGCCGCGCGGATTACGGCGTTCAGTCCCTGCGCGTCACCTCCGCCGGTATTGATCGCTATCTTCTTCATCTGCGCATCCTCAGATTACTTTGGCGCTCTCTTCGTCTTGATGACCTGCGCGTCGAGGTCATCGGGATCTTGATCGCCCGCCACTCGAGATTCAAGTCAGGCGGTTTCGGAGGGGGTCTGGACACACCCGGGGTCAGACCGGCATTGTACCCGTGTTCCAAGCTCCAAGTCGCCTCGCAATGGAGGGCCCGGTGGTCCCGGGTCCGTACATCAACGCGGAGGGCAACATGGGACGCATCAATATCAGTCGCGTGATCCTTGGCGGTTTGCTGGCCGGGCTGATCATCGATGTGGGTGAAACGGTCGCTTCACTCATCTTCAGCGCCCAGATGGAAGAGGTGCTGCAGGCCCTCGGACTGGTCATGCCGGGCGGAGGAACGATCGCGGTGTTCATGGTTCTGGGCTTCGTAATGGGGATCGCGCTGGTCTGGTTGTATGCAGCGATCCGGCCACGGCTCGGCGCTGGCCCCGGCACGGCCATCATCGCCGGTCTCTTCTTCTGGTTCGTCGGCTATTTCATGCCGCTGCTCGGCGATAGCCTGATGGGCATGCTCCCGTGGGGGACGACGGCCATCTTCTGGATCTGGGGTCTGGTGGAGGTCTGTCTCGCCGCGCTGGCTGGCGGCTGGGTTTACCGCGAGGAGGGTGCGGCCGCCGAGCGGCCGGCCGCGCCAGCGATGTAACGCTTCTGTCGGCGACGGGGCATCTTGGCGCGTTGGGTCCTCATCTATGACGGCGACTGCGGCTTTTGCCAGCGCCAGGTCCGTTTCGTCGAGCGGCACGACACGAAGGGCCGGATCGAGGCCGTCCCCTTTCAGACGGCCGAGCTGAGCCGGTACGGAATCGACCGGCAGGCGGCCGAGGAAGCGATGCACCTCGTGTCGCCTGCCGGTGATGTGTGGCGTGGGCCGGCGGCGGCTCGGGAGGTTCTCAAGTTGCTGCCGCGGCTGAAGCCGTTGGCGTGGCTTTTCTATTTGCCCGGTGCGATGTTCGTCGCCGAGCGTGTGTACCGCTGGATCGCCCGCCGGCGGCATCGCTTTGGATGTGACAGCGCCGTCTGTCGCCGCGGCACAGGGCGTGACGGTTAACACGGAGAGTCCCCGCGAACGATGTTCCGGCGTCTGCTACCCCTCTTCATCATCGTCCCGATCGTCGAGTTGGCCCTGCTGATCCAGCTGGGACGCTGGGTGGGGCTCTGGCCGACGCTGGCGCTGATCGCGATCACCGGGATCGCCGGGGCGGCGCTGGCCAGCCGGGAGGGGCTGCGGGCGTGGCGCGAGTTCCAGCTGGAGATGTGGCAGGGTCGGGTCCCCGGGCGGCAGATCATGGATGGGATTTCGATTTTGGCCGGCGGTGCCCTGCTCTTGACGCCCGGGCTGCTCACCGACGTTGTCGGGTTCGGCCTGGTGGTGCGGCCGACGCGGCGCTGGCTCCAGAATCGGGTCGTCAATCGGTTCGCCGGCCGCCTGGTGCGCGGCGGCCAGTTCTACGTTCACATGCCACCGGACCGGGGCGGGCCCGAGACAGGAGAGGGGCCCGGTGCGGCGGGTCGGGGACGCGGTCGCGAGGTCGGCCGCGACGGCGGCTGAGGGGAGGCGGTCGATGCGCTGGTGGCTGCTGAATCGCTATTTCCACGATTGGGGACCGTTCTACCTGCGGCTGGCGCTGGGCACGGTGTTCATGGCCCACGGTTGGGAGAAGCTGCAGGGCCCGCTGGGAACGCCGGAAGGTTTCAACATCGAGTCGTGGGGCTGGCCGTACCCGGTCTTCTGGGCCTGGGCCGTGGCCCTCGTCGAGTTCTTCGGTGGCCTGGCCGTCGTTGTCGGCCTCTTCACCCGCTTCGCCGCCGTGTTCATCGCCGGGGTCATGGCGGTCGCCATCGTTCAGACTCGGGTCAGCGAAGGCTTCATCGACGGCTTCGAACTCGAGTTCACCCTGCTGATGGTGGCGTTTTGCCTGATCGTGACGGGTGGGGGTCGGTTCTCGGTCGACTACGAGATACTGGGTTGGGGCGCGCCGCCGCGTCGGCGCGCCGATCTCGAAGAGTAGCGCTGATGATCGATATCAGTCGGCCCCTCACGACGACCACGGCGGCCTGGCCCGGCGACGCCGCGTTCCGACTCGATTGGTCGTCGCGGCTGGACCGTGGCGACAGCGTCTCGGTCTCCCACCTGGATTTCAGCCCGCATGTCGGCACGCACGCCGACGCTCCGGCCCATTACGATCCGGACGGCGCCGCCGCGAGTTCGTTCGAACTCGCCAACTTCATCGGTCCGGCTCGCGTCGTCGACGCGATCGGCCGCGAGGCGGTGAGCGTCGAGCTATTGGAGGCGGCCGGCGCCGTCGGCGCCGCTCGCGTGCTCGTTCGCTGTTTGGACGAGGTGCGGCCGGACGAGTTTGTCAGCGATTTCCCACCGCTGGAGTCGGAGGCGGCGGAAGCGCTGGTGAGCGGTGGCCTGCTGCTGTACGGGACCGACGCCCCCTCCGTCGATCCGGTGGATAGCGCCGCCATGAGCGCTCACCGGGTCCTCGGGCTGGCCGGCTGCCCGATCCTGGAGAACCTCGATCTCTCGGCGGTCGAGGCCGCCCCGTACGATCTGCTGGCGCTGCCGATTCGTCTGGTCGAGGCAGAGGCCGCGCCGGTGCGGGCCGTCCTGCTGCCGCCCGGCAGCCTGGCGGTCCGGTAGTCGCGATCGCGGCATGCCGTCGGGCGTCAGCGGGGGAAGGACCAGACGATGCCCGCCTGTAGCGTGGTGACGTTGCCGTTCCCTGATTTCTCCGCCCCTTCCACCGCCCTCACCCCATCGGTCCAGAGGCCGCCGAAGAACAGAGTCAGTTCCACGGCCAGGCGACGATTCAACCCATAGATGCCGCCCATCGAGCCTCCCAGAACCAGGCCGCTGGCGCCGCCCTCCAGGGCCGCACCGCTGAGCGTTTGGCGTACGAAGGCCGCGCGCCCCGCGACGAGGAGCACGATACGCTCCGAGTTGAAGAGCTCCAGCACGTATCGCGGGTCGACGAAGACCTCGAGGAACCGCACGTCGCCCGGTCCCCCCGTGACGCCGTGGATGCTGTAGTGCACCCCACCCAGCAGCTGGAAGCCGCTGCGTGCCGTGTATCGCCCGGTTATCGTTCCGCCGAACCCGTCGTGGAATGTCTCGAAATCTTCACCGCTGAACGCCTGGAAGATCAGATTGGCGCCGATGGCGGGGCCAGTGGGCGCGGGCGTGTACGGTTCCTGGGCGGATAGGGCAGCGGCCGAAGCCAGAACCAATCCCAATGCCGGGACGAGCCGTGTCCCGGGATCGGGTACTGGCCAGGCTGTGTTCGTGGGTCGGCTACGCATCGGGGCCCACCGGGCTCGGCAACCGTGGGAATCGGGCCTTCGAGGAAGCGTTACGCTGGACAGATTGCGACGGCGCTGCCCGCGCCGCAACTTGCCGCATGCTCGATCCCGAAACGATCGCCGACGAGCTGTGGGGCATGGCCGAGATCCGGCCGGATGCCGTGGTGCATCGCGCCGTCGAGCGGATCCATCAGTTGCGTTCGGAGAACGATTGGGTTGGCGTCTACCTGCTCAGCGGCGCGAGCCTGGTCCTGCACAGCTATATCGGTGCGGACACCGAGTTGCTGCGCATCCCGGTCGGGAAGGGAATATGCGGCAAGACCGTGGCCGAGGCGCGTGACATCAACGTACCGGACGTCTACGCCTTCGAGGGCTACCTGGCCCGCGACCCCGAAACGCGCTCGGAGCTCGTCGTGCTGGTGCGCGGCGGCGAACGCGTGCTCGGACTCATAGAAGTCCGCAGCCACGCGCCGGCGGCGTTCGGCCAGGGCGACGAGCAGGCTGTGAAGACGATAGCGGACACGCTGGGAGTCCTGCTCGCCCCCCGGTTGGGTGGGAACCCTCCATCTTGAAGTCGGATTTCGGGATTCTGCGTTGGGGAGGGCCAGTGGGAAGTGTTGAAGGGGATTCGGGGAAATAGGGAGTGATGTGCTTGGCGCGTACCCTGCACTTCCCTGCCTCCCCGAATCCCGGAATCCCCGACTCCCTAAACCTCTCTGTGCCAGCTGAAGGCGAAGTCGAAGCGCCCGCTCGAGCCCGGGATCGTCAGCGGCGCCCGCGTCTCCACCGCTCCCCTCAGCGCCAGCCAGGACCGGTCGGTCAACGATACGACCATCCCGTCCTCGACGATCTCGCCCATGTCCTCTTTCTGACCGGGAACCAGAGCGATGAAGCAGCCGCTGAGACGGCGACGTCGGCTGCCGGGCGGCGCGGCGACCGTCGGCTCCAGGCGCCCCGCCTCCCAGACCAGGCAGCCGTCGGCGGCGGGGTCGAGCTCGGTGGGTATGGCGAGGGGCGCGTTCGTCGGCGCCTGGTCGAGGGTGCTCTTCAGCTCTTCAGCGGATTCGGGCGCCACCGAGACGATGAGTCGGTTCGCCTCCACACGGACCCGCACACCCGGGATCCGTTTCCGCTCGATCCGCGCGAGCACGCTCTGTTCCGTCATGTGGCTCAGGTTCAGCCCGTCTCGAGAGCGGTCGGACCAAACGGGGTACGGATAGTGCCCGGCCGCCCGACCCAGTTGGGCCAGCACACGGGAGGCACCGAACAGCTGGGATACACGGAGCTCCTCTTCGGTGACCAGCACCGCCGCCAGCGCCTTGTCGGGGACCTCGACCCCCTCGAGGGGCTGCGGGTTGGCGTAGACGATGCCATCGAGACCTAGAAAGCCGGCGCCCTCGAACTGGGTGACGTCGCCGGTGTCGACCGACGCTCCCGCATCTGCGAAGGAATGGAGGCGTGAGAAGAACTTGAGGGGGGCGCGCGGGAAGTCGGTGGGCTTTTCCTCGACCTCGCGGTTTAAAGTAATAATCACTTCTTTCTGGCCCAGGGTCCATAACCCGTCGCTGATGTAGGTCCAGCACGGCGCCTTCTGCCGGCCGGCCCGGGCTTCGTGGGCCCAGACCCGGGCGCTCACTTTTGATGGGACGATGTCGACGCGAAGCGGAAAGTCGCCTGCGACGTCCAAGTTGGAAAACATCTGCCGGCCTCCCGGCGCCATAGAACAGCCAATGCAAGGCGAAAGGGAAATATTTCGGGGGATTCGGGAAGGTCACCGACTAAGCAAGGGTTTCTATGATGGGTCCGAAGCGTCCCACGGTCAAGTGTGGTGTGGGAATCTCGAGGTCGGATACGGGGATTCCGGGCAATAGGGAGGTGGTGTGCCTGGCACGTGCCCTCCACTTTCCCTGCCTCCCCGAATCCCCGAATCCTGGAATCCCCGAACCACCTTCAACGATTCGGAGAGAACTCACGCCACGACGAGCAGCGCTGTCGTGTACATGATCACCAACCCGGCCACCAACCCCATCGCGTTGAGGGGCATCATCCACCCCGCCTTCGATTCGCGATGGATGACTCGGCCCAGCTCCCAGACGACCTGGAGAACGGCCCCGGCCCCGAGGGCGAGGAAGAACACGGCCAGATCCGGACGGTAGTTGAAGCCGCCGATCCATGCGCCCGCAATCGTCGGCACGCCCGCGATGGCCCCCATCGTCACTAGGTGCCACAGCGACGGTCGCTCCTTTGCCACGGGAGCGACGATGCCCAACCCCTCGGTCGTGTTGTGGATGGCGAAGCCCACGACCAGGAAGGCGCCGAGCGATATGGCGCCGACCGAGTACGCCGACCCGATGGCCAGGCCTTCGCCCAGATTGTGCAGGCCGATCCCCAGCGCGACCATATACGCGACCCAGAGCCGCTGCGAAAGACCGGCGGCCACCGGCCGGCGACGCAGCCAGCGCCCGATCGCCACGATGCCGAACATCGCGCCCAGCACCCCCAGCGTGATCAACCCGACGCCCTGAAACGCGTCGGCCACTCGCTCCTGCAGCTCGAACGCTTCATGCAGCGCGTCTATCCCCAGGAATATCAGCAGACCCACGGTCAGGCTGAGGAAGAAGTTGATCCACTTGCGATCGATTCGCTTCAGGAACGGGAACCACAGTAGTCCGATGAGTACCGGGAGCACGCCGACGTAGACGCCCAGCAGCGTGAAGGTCGCCAGGTACCGCGCGTTCGGAGCCGGCGACTGTGTCGCCACCTCGATTTCGGCGCTGAACGTCAGACCGGTGCTGGTGAGCAGCGTCACCTCGTGAGGCTCGCCCTCGACCCAGGGATAGCGGGTCCGGATCGTCGCGCGGCGCAGCCGCGGGATCGTATGGCCCGGCTCGATCTCGAACGGCCAGTACGCCTCATCGATAAGCATCTGCGCCACCGTCACCGGCTCCGGCCCGCCGTTGACCACGCTGATCTCCATCAAGTCCGGCTCCGGCAACCGGATGCGCTCGATCGTCAGCTCCTCGATGGGTGGGAACGATGCCCGGAACACACCCAGCGGCCCGAACCTGAGGAACAGGACCGTCATGGCGGCCAGTAGCACGAGCGGGGTCAGGCCGGTAACCCATTTCTTCCAGCGTTCGCTCATGCCCGGCCTCCTTCCTTACCGACGGCGCTGGCTACCGTTGGCGGCTGCGCCTCGAAGAAGCCCATCCAGCCCAGCTCGGCGAACTCGCTCTGGTGCGCGTGGAACATGTGCAGGCCCGGATTCTCCAGCTCGAACTCCAGCACGTGCCGCTCGCCCTGGCACATCATGAGCGTGTCGGTGAGCTCGTGTCGCTCCAGATCGGTACCGGTCCGGTACACACGGAACATCCCGGCATGTAGATGAAAGGAGTTCACCGGGTCGAACTCGGTGATGTTGACCAGGTAAACCCGTACGGGCTCCCCAACCTCCACCGGGATCGGCTGCTGCTGATAATAGAACGCCACGGTGTTCACGGCGTACACCTCGTTCTCGCCGTCGAAGTTCGTGTCGAACGCGTTCATCATCATCACCAGCTCCCGCGCCGGTGGTCGGCCGCCGGGCGGATCGATGATCAGCACGCCGTACAGCCCTTTGTGGATGTGCCGCTTCAGCGGCATGGTGTGGCAGTGGTAGAGATGCAGCCCGAACGGCTTCGCCTCGAACTCGTAGGTGAACGACTCGCCGGGCGCGATCACCGGGAACACCCCGTCCATCTCCGGCGGATGCGTCCCGTGAAAGTGAATCGTGTGCGGGTGTGAACCTCCGTTGCGCAAGTTCACTCGCAGCACATCACCCTCGGTGCAGCGAAGCGTGGGGCCCGGAACCCGGCCGCTGTAAGTCCAGGCCGGGTAGTAGACGCCCGGCGCCACCTCGATCTCCCGATCGACGGCCACCACGTCGTATTCGCGCAGCGTCCGGCCGTCGGAGAGACGGCGGCTTCGACCGTAGTCGAACTCGGTCAGGTACTCCATCGGGTCGAAGTCGGCCGTGGAGACGCGCCCGACCGTCGCCGCCTCGTGGCCGTGCACCTCTTCGCCCCCCGTCTCGGCCTGGGGCCGACGGGGCCGGAGGCCGAGTGCGGCGGCGAGGGACGAGAAGCCGGCGGCGGCGGCGCCGAGCTTGAACCATTGGCGCCGAGAGATAGTGGTCATGGGACTAACCGGGTGTGGTTGAGTTTTTAGGCTGACAAAACCTCGAATTTAGCCAATACGAAAGATGTAGCATAAGGGAAGGGGCGCCGGGATGCAAGCGAGACTCATTCTCATGCCACCGCTGGCCTGACCAAGCCGGTCGTCCCATTCTTCTGGCTCATGCAAAGACGACCCGTTGTGGAGCTGATGGACCAGCCTCGGCCCGATCCCGAGCGCCTGGCCGAGAGCCTCGCCGATCTGGCCTGGTACAACCGCTACCTGGGGGGCACGGCCACGGTGGTGCATCAGGTGCGGCGGCTGTTGGAGCCGAAAAGGCCGGCCCGGGTGCGGGTGGTGGACGTGGGTGCCGGGGGCGGCGATGTGTTGCGCTCGCTGGCGGTCTGGTGTGCCGAGCGGTCGATCGGGTTCGAGGGCGTGGGGCTGGATCGTGGGCGTCTGACGCTGCGTATCGGTGCCGAAACTACGGTGGCATCGTCCGAGTCGGGTGAGAAGATCCGGTTCGTGGGAGGCGACGCGCGTCATCTGCCGTTCGGCGAGCGTGCGTTCGAGGTGGCGATTTCGAGCACCGTTCTGCACCACCTGGAAACAGGGGAGGCGGTGGACGCGTTACTTGAGATGGCGCGGGTCAGCCGCTGGGGCATCGTGGTCACCGACCTTCGTCGTTGCCTGCCGGGTTACCTGGGCGCTCAGTTGCTCGCTCGGACCGTCTGGCGCGGGCACCGCTATTCGCGGCATGACGGTCCGGCATCGGTTCGGGCGGCGTTCGACCTGACCGAGGTGCGGGAACTGGCGGCGCGCGCCGGTCTGGATGCGGAGGTGGAGCCGCAGCCATTTTTCCGTTGGGCTCTTCGCTGGGAGCGTGGACCGGATGACCGTGCGTGATGCTGATGTGATCGTGGTGGGTGGTGGCCCCGCGGGTTCGGCCGTGGCGCTGCGCCTGGCCCGGGGCGGCCACGACGTGATGGTACTGGAGCGAGCGGCGTTCCCACGGGACAAGCCGTGCGGCGACTGTGTGAATCCGGGAGCGGTGGCGGAGCTCGAGGCATTGGGGTTGGCGAGCGAGCTGGCTGAGCGCCTCGAGCCACAGGGGTTGAAGGGGTGGAGCATCGAAGCGCCGAACGGGAGAAGGTTTCGAGCCGAGTTCGGTGTGGGGGAGACCGGGTGGGCGGTTCGGCGTCGGGACTTCGATGCGGCACTGCTGGCCGAAGCGGAGCTCGCCGGCGCCCGGGTCAGCCACGGGGCTCGCGTGTTCGGCCTCGTCACCGGCACGGAGAATCGTGTGGTCGGCGTGCGCTTTCGTCGGGGAGGTGCGGTGGGCGAATTGCGCTCGTCGTTGGTGGTGGGCGCCGATGGTCTCCGCTCGGTGGTGCAGCGGCGGTTGGGGCTCGCGTCCCGCCCTCCGCGCCTGCGGAAGATCGCGATCGTGGGGCACCTCGCCGGGCCGAACGGGGCCGGCGACCGGGGTGAGCTCCGGGTTCGGGTTGGGCGAAGCTGCGGCTACGCCCCGTTCGCCGAGGGTGGCAACGTGACGCTGGTAGTGCCGCGCTCGGACGCAGCGGCGATGGGCGGTAATCCACGCCGCTTTCTGGAGCGCGGATTGGGCGCGTTTCCGGAGATCGAGCGCCGCGTCCGCTCTGCCGGGCTGGAGGACGATGTGCTCGTCACCGGGCCGTTCGATCGGCCAGTCCGCCGGGCTTGGGCGCCGGGCGCGGTTCTGGTCGGGGACGCGGCCGGGTACTACGATCCCTTCACCGGGCAGGGGATCCATCAGGCGTTGCGCAGCGCGCGGCTGGCGGCGGCGGCGATCGCCGTCGCCCTGGAGGATTCCGACGCCGCGAACGCGAGCCTGCGGCGCTACGATTGGCGGCTCCGGTTCGAGCTGGCCCCGACCCGCGCTCTGCAGCGGACGATCGAGTCGGTCATCCGCCGGCCGGGGCTGATGGGGTGGCTGGTGGCGGCGATGGCAGCGAATCCGGCGCTGGCGACGCGGTTGATCCGGGCGACGGGCGACCTGACCCATCCGGCGGCGGTCCTGGACCCGCGGCTCTGGTTGCGGGCGCTGCCATCGCTGATCGGCGAGCTATGATGACATGAAGACGCACAACGAAATGCGAATGTGGGCCGACGTGGACCGCTGCTTCCGGGTGGCGGCCGATGTCGAGCGCTGGCCCGAGATCCTGCCCCACTATCGCTGGGTCCGCTTCCAGCGTCGCGATGGCTTCGGCCGCGGCCGGGTGGAGATGGCGGCGCGCCGAAACTTCGGGCCGCTGGGGTACCCGGTCTGGTGGGTCAGCGAGATGGAGATCGAGGAGGCTACGCCGCTGGTCCGCTACCACCACGTCGACGGGATCACGCGCGGAATGGATGTGGAGTGGCGTTTCCATCCCGCGGACGACGCCACGCGAGTCGAGATCGTCCACGCCTGGCCGGAGGGGCCGGGGTGGCCGCTCATCGGCAAGTTCGCCGCGAACGCGGTGATCGGTCCGGTCTTCATCCATCACGTCGCCGGCGAAACCCTCGCCGGCGTAAAGAGAGAGGCGGAGTCGAGGTGATACTGGACAGCGGAGTGCAGTCTCGCGACGGCCGCCGGGTCGCCGTCACCGGCATCGGCTGCATCACGCCTATCGGTACCGGCACCGAAGGGCTATGGGACGGATTACGGCTCGGTGCTTCGGCGGTGCGCGAGCTCACGCGGTTCGATCCGTCGCGCTTCCGTAGTCGGATGGCCGCCGAGGTCGAGCGCTTCGACCCGGCCGACCACATGGACGCGAAGCGTGCCAAACGGCTCGACCGCTACGGGCAGTTCAGCGTGGCTGCCGCGCGCATGGCGTTGGCCGACGCGGAGCTCGCACCGGAGTCGCTGTCACCGGACCGGGTGGCGGTGCAGATGGGCTCGGCGCTCGGAGGCGTGGCGTTCGCCGAGAGCCAGCACCACGTCTACGTAGAGAAAGGGCCTTCGGCGGTGAACCCGCTGGTCGCCCTCGCCGTCTTCACCGGCGCCGCGAGTTGCAACATCGCTATCGAGTTCGGGTTCACCGGTCCCAACTCGACCAACGGGATGAGCTGTGCCTCGGGGGCGATCGCCGTCGGGCGCGGCTTCGAGCTCATCCGGGGCGGCGGGGCCGATGCGGTGCTGGTTGGCGGAATCGAGTGCCCGCTGGCGCCATTATCGTACGGCGCGTTCGCGTTGATCCGCGCCATGTCGAAGCGCAACGATGACCCCGCCACCGCTAGCCGTCCGTTCGACCGGGACCGTGACGGGTTCGTCATGGGCGAGGGCGCGGCGGTTCTGGTGCTGGAGGAGTGGGGGCGGGCGGTGGCGCGCGACGCGCGCATCTATGCCGAGCTGTGCGGGTTCGGCACCACCAACGATGCCTATCACATGACTGCACCGCGTCCCGACGGTGCTCAGTCGGCCCGGGCGATCGAGCTGGCGTTGGCCGGGTCGGGCGGCGACGCCGATGACTTGGAGTACGTGAACGCCCACGCCTCATCCACGCGGCTGAACGATCCGGTGGAGACGCGGGCGATCAAGTCGGCGCTGGGCGCGCGAGCCCGCGGAATTCCCGTCAGCGGCACCAAGGGCTACTACGGCCACCCACTGGGCGCATCCGGGGCCATCGAGGCGGCGATCACGGCCTTGTCGATGGAACGGGGGTGGCTGCCGCCGACGCTGAACCTGAGCGAGCCCGATCCCGAATGCGATCTCGATCTCGTCGCCGGCGCCGGCCGTGCTGCGGGCGCGCGATTCGCCATCTCGAATTCGTTCGGGTTCGGGGGGATAAACGCGACCCTTGTCTTTCGGAGGGAGTAATGGGAATTCGAGTTCGGATTTCGGGACTCTGATATCGGGATTCTGATTTCAGGAATATCCAGCTCTTCCCGAATTGTTGAAGACGATTTTGGGATTCGGGGATTCGAGGCATCGGGGAGGCAGGGAAGGAAAAGGCGCGAGCCATCCGCTATCGTTTCGTATTTCCCCGAATCCCCGAACCCCCGAATCCCCGAACCTCCTTCGGCAATTCGGGGAGAACTCGAGATTTCCCCAATCGGAATCCCGATATCCGACTTCGTAGAATCCCAAGCGATGAAGCATGAGTGAGCCGATCCCCCCCGTCGACGCGATCATCTTCGATTGTGAGGGTGTCGTCGTCGACAGCGAGCCGGTCTGGGACCTGGGCCAGGCCGAGTTCCTCCGCCGGCACGGACGTGTCTACGATCGCGCGAGCATCAAGCCGCGGCTCACCGGTCGCTCGCTGCTGGAGGGCACCCGGCTGCTTCAGGAGGTCTGCGCGCTCGAGGGCGGCCTCGAGGAACTCACCGCCGAGCGGCTGGCGATCGTGAGGGAGCTGTTCGCCGACGGCGTCGGGTTCGTGTGGGGCTTCCAGGAGTTCTTCGAGGACGTGCGCGACGCGCACAGGACGGCGCTGGCGACGGCGCTGACCCCCGAGCTTCTGGCCGTCGTCGATCGGCGTCTGGGGCTCGCCGACCTGTTCGACGACCGGATCTACGACATCGAGACGGTCGGCTGCCGCTCCAAGCCGCACCCCGACATCTTCCTGCACGCGGCCGAGCAGCTGGGCAGCGATCCCAGGGGCTGCGTGGTGATCGAGGACGCGCCCCAGGGGATCGAGGCGGCGCGCCGCGCCGGGATGGCGACCATCGCCTTGGCCTCGACCCACCGACGGGATGAGCTCGCCGACGCCGACATGGTCGTCGATTCGTTCGCCGAGATCTCAATGGCGAAAGGCCAACCCGGTTCCCGGAGGTGATGGCGGCCGCCGGCCGCCCCGATCCCGGTGGCCCTGCGTACCCCGCTCCCCCGGGCGGCTCAACTTCCGGGCTCGACCAGGATCGTCCCCCTGTCTTTGGGATGCAGGGTGCATACGTACTCGTGGCGGCCGGCCTCGTCCAGGTGCACCGTGTAGGTCTCGCCCGGGCCGATGGGTGGGGATCTCCAGCTGCCGTCCGCGGCCGCCACCGTGTGGGCGATCGGGTCCCGGTTGATCCACCGTACGAGGCCGCCCTCGGAGACCATGACGTCGGAGCCGTGGAAGGCGAAGCGCTTGATGTCGACTTCGGCGACCATCGGGACCACGTTCTGTCCTTCGGCGGCGCTCTGTCGGGGATCGAAGATCCGGCCCCAGCGGGCGAAGCCGCTGAACGGAACGGTGAACTCGAAGCCCCAGACCAGATCGCTGCTCGGTGTCTCGGCGCTGTTGAACGACGCCTCTTGCGGGATCGTCGAGAGCGCATTGCTCACCTGGAGCGAGAAGGTGTGCGGGGTGAACGGGATGCCGATGGCGATCCCGGCGCTCCAGGCGACACCGGTGTCCGGGCCGGTCACGAAGCCGCCCACGTCCGCGGAGAGCGCGATGTACTCGGTGGGCCGATAGCCTAGGCCGCCGGCCAGGGCCAGCCCGGCCTCGTCGGTGTGCAGGGCGTCGCTGAAGCCCCGGACCTCGCCGGTGAATTCGAAGCCCGCGGCGTTCACCTGGCCCGCCAGCACACCGTCGGCGCTCTCGGCCTGCGAGTTGTAGCCGCCCAGCAGGGAGATCGACCAGCGGTCGGTGCGGAGCGGCGACCACTTCGCGTAGGGGAACCACTCGTTGCTCCGGCGGTCGTTGGAGATCCTGGGAGCGGAGCTGTACATGACGCCGGCCATGAACGGAGCCCAGAGTCCGAGCGCGAGGTTGAAGGAAGGCGAGTTCTCGACCACGCCTTCGTCGAAGATACCGCCGATGTTCTCGTCGCCCAGAATTCGGAAGCGATGATTGAAGGCGAAGTAGAGGTTCCAGGGCGACGTCACCCAGGACCCCAGAGTGTTCGGCGTCCGGCGCGTGAGCGGCTGGGCCACGGCAGTGGCGGCGGTCGCCACGAATATGACGGTGGCCGCCGCCACGATCGTGATCGTGCGCTTGGCTCTCATCTCGAGTTCTCCCGTTCTCGTTGTGATGGCCTGCGAGCTGCGCTTGGGCTACCGCTAGCAACGCGGGTACCCCTCGGCTTGTTCCTGCCCGTATCGGACCGGAGCTTGACTGGTGGGACGGCGGTTGTAGCTTGGGATTTCGGTGGACTGATTTGTGGCCGCTTGCAACCACCTTAAAAAAAGGCTAAAGAGCCGGGCGCTGCAGACCGGGGACGGCTGCGGCGGCTCCGAAAAGGAGATCTCACGCGACCCGGGTTCGAAGCGAGCCCGGGTCGCTTTTTGTATCTGGCCAGGAGAAAGACGATGCCAGACTTTCGAGCGCTGATCGAGAACGGCAGCGCGCATCTGTTCGACGGGGCGATCGGCACCGAGCTGTATCGACGAGGCGTGTTCATCAACGTCTCGTACGACGAGCTGAACTTGAAGCGGCCCGAGCTGGTGCGCGAGGTGCATCGTGCCTATCGAGACGCCGGCGCCGAGATTCTGGAGACGAACACCTTCGGCGCGAACCGCCTGCGGCTGGACCGGCACGGTCTGGGCAATCGGGTGCACGAGATCAACCGGGTGGCGGCGGAGCTGGCCCGTGAGGTGGCGGCCGACGACGTCTACGTGGCGGGTTCGATCGGGCCGCTGGGGGTGCGAATCGAGCCCTTCGGCCCGACGGGTCGTGACGAGGCGCGGGCGCTGTTCCGGGAGCAGGCCGAGGCGCTGGCCGAGGGCGGTGTCGACGCGTTCATCGTGGAGACGTTCAGCGACATCTCCGAGGCCGAGCAGGCGATTCGGGGGTGCCGCGACGCGGCGGATCTGCCGGCGATCGCCCAGATGACGGTGCAGGTTGACGGCTCGACCGCGCTGGGAGCCGAGCCGGAGCGGATCGCCCGCCACCTGGACGAGGCGGGCGCCGATGTGGTCGGGCTCAACTGCAGCGTGGGTCCGGCGATGATCCTGAAGGCGATCCAGAAGATGGCGCAGGTGACGAACCGCCCGCTCTCTGCGCAGCCGAACGCCGGGCTGCCGCGGGAGGTGGAGGGCCGCAAGATGTACATGGCGTCGCCCGAGTACTTCTCGAAGTACACGCGCCGGCTGATCCAGGCAGGTGTGCGCTTCGTCGGCGGCTGCTGTGGGACGACGCCGGATCACATCAAGGTGATGTCGGGCCAGGTGCGTGCCTTGCGGCCGCGGCGTCAACTGGTCGTGGTGCCCAGAGAGACGGCGGCGGCCGAGGAGCCGAAGGGCGTCGAGCCGGTGCCGGTGGCCGAACGCTCGCGGCTGGCCCGCAAGATCGTCGATGGCCAGCGGGTGACCAGCGTCGAGATCCTGCCGCCCAAGGGGTCCAATCCGGCCGACGTGCTGGAGAAGGTGCGTCGGCTCAAGGCGGCCGGCGTGGATGCGGTGAACGTGCCGGACGGCCCACGGGCGATGATGCGGATGGGCGTGCTGGCGAGCTGCTCGATCATCGAGCGCGAGGTGGGGTTGGAGACGATACCGCATTACTGCTGTCGCGATCGGAACCTGCTGGGGATGATGAGCGACCTGCTGGGCGCGCACGCGCTGGGGATCCGGAACCTGCTGATCATCACCGGCGACCCGCCCAAGATGGGTCCTTACCCAGACGCCACCGCGGTCTTCGACATCGACTCGGTGGGGCTCACCAATCTGGTGCGCAAGCTGAACGAAGGTCTGGATCCGGGCGACAATTCGATCGGCGAGCCCACGGCTTACTTCCTCGGCGTGGGCATGAACCACGCGTCGGTGGACCTGGACTACGAGCTGAACCATTTCTACTGGAAGGTGGATGCGGGCGCCCAGTACGCCATCAGCCAGCCGATCTTCGACACCGACCGCTTCCTCGACTTTCTGGGACGGATCGATGAGATGGGAATCCGTATCCCGACCATCGCCGCGATCTGGCCATTGGTCTCCTACCGCAACGCCGAGTTCCTCAACAACGAGGTCCCGGGCATCGAGGTGCCCGATTCCGTGCTCGAGCGGATGAGGGCCGCCACCGACAAGGGGAAAGAGGCGGGCATGGCCGAGGGGCTGGCCATCGCCAGGGAGATGGTCGCCGCGATCGAGCCTCATGTACAGGGCGTGCAGGTCAGCGCGCCCTTCGGCAAGGTCGACTTCGCCCTCGAGGTGTTCGAGGCGATGACGGGCTGGGGCTCGGCCCGCGAGGCGCTGCCCTAGCTTCGGCCGACCTCTGCGGGGCCACGCCAGGCCGCTTTTGGTTCGCTCCCCGGCTGAACGCCAATTTCTGGTTCCAGGGGGGGAAGTGCGTACCGGACGAACTTTCGCTTGATCCACGTCGCGCTCATCGGGTGTGTCGGTCCCTGATGGCGCAGCAGCGGGACCCGACGCCCGAAAGAGGCGAAGCCCTGCGAGTCGCATCCGACCCACGCCTGTTGCCGCCAGCGCCGGCCAGCATCGATGAACCATTCTTCATTGTCTCACCGCTGCCACTAACGTCGGGTCAGGATGAAGCGCGGGGAAACTATGCCCTGCAGGGGGCGATCCTGGGCGGAGCCATCCCGTTCCTCATCCTGCTCACCTCGGACGGAATGGAAGCCTACGCCGGCTTTCTGCTGATCGTTCCGGGGATGGCGGTCGGCGGTCTCGTCGGCTCGCTCGCTGATCGAAAAGCCGCGTGGTCCGCCAGACGAGGATGACACGGAACCGGCGGACTCGCTGGCGGCGCTGATGCGGGCAATCGAGCCGCCTCAGTATGCGGGAGGGACGTACACGTTGAGTGTCTCGAGCGGGCGGTCATCGGTGTTGCGGATCTCGTGCGTTTCGCCGCGCTCGATCAGCAGCAGGGTGCCCGTCTCCAGCTCGTGCTCTTCGCCGGCGACGATGGCCGTTCCGCTTCCGGCCACGACGTACAGCCACTGATCGCTGCCCTCGTGCTGGTTCTCGGGACCGCCGATCGAGGTGCCGGCGGCGAGCGTCATGACGGCCGCCTGGGCGCGGCCGTTGTCGACGAGGACGTTGAACCCCTCCGAGAACTCGAGCTGCGCGCGCTCCATGCGACTCACCTCCTCCGGTCGTGGCGGCTGTAGTGAACGATCAGCGGCAGCCGACGAAGCGAACGCTGCTCTGGCGATCGCCGACGATCTCGCGCAGGCTCTCCAGGACGTAATTGATGTCCGCCTCCTCGTTGCCGACGCCCAGCGACATGCGGATCGCGCAGTGAGCGTCTTCGTCGCTTAGGCCCAGCGCCTTCAGAACGTGTGACGGATCGGGGTTGCCCGATTTGCAGGCGGAGCCGGAAGAGAAGTAGACGCCGTAACGGTCGAGGAAGAGCACGAGCGACTCGCCGCGCATCCCCGGCAGCGTGAGGTTCAGCGTGTTGGGGAGTCGTTCGTCGGCATGGCCGTTGAGCCGCGCCTCGGACACGATCTCGCGGATGCCCGCCTCCAGCCGATCGCGCAGGCCCCGCACTCGGTCCATCTCCCGGCCGTTGAGTCGCCGGACCGCTAGCTCGCACGCCTTTCCGAAGCCCACGATCCCGGGGACGTTCTCCGTGCCGGCCCTGAGCTTGTGCTCCTGGCCGCCGCCGTGGATCACCGGCGACAGCTCCACGCCCTTCCTCACGTACAGAGCGCCTACGCCCTTGGGGCCGTGGATTTTGTGGCTGGAAACGCTGAGCAGGTCGACCCCGAGTTCCTCGACATCGATGGGCAGCTTGCCCAGACCCTGCACCGCGTCGGTGTGGAAGAGCACGTCGTGTTCGTGGGCGATCTCCGCCAGCTCGCGGATCGGGTTGATCGTCCCCACCTCGCTGTTCGCCAGCATCACGCTGACCAGAACCGTGTCGGGCCGGATCGCCTCTACGAGCGAATCCGGGTCGACGCGACCCGTGGCGTCGACCTCCAGGTAGGTCACCTCGAAGCCCAGCTCCTGCAGCGCCTCGCAGGTGCGCAACACCGCCGGGTGCTCGACCACGCTGGTGACGATGTGCGCCCCCGTCTCGCGCCTCGCGAGGGCCACCCCCTTGATGGCCAGGTTGTCGCCCTCGGAGCCGCCGCCGGTGAAGACGACGCGGCGCGCGGTGCAGCCGAGGGCCTGTGCCACCTTACGGCGCGCGGCTTCCACCGCGTCCTTCGCCTCGCCGCCCCGGGAGTGGATGCTGGACGGATTGCCGAACTCGCTTTCGAGGAACGGCAGCATCGCCTCGAGCACCTCGGGGTCGAGGGGCGTCGTCGCGTTGTGATCGAAGTACACGTGGCGGCGTGGACCCTCGTGCTTCTTCACTTCGACCACCGCCTCGCTCTCCGCTTCGCCGGTCCGGCAGGCCCCGTTGCCGCCTTCGGCCTTCACCACATCGCAGAGCAGCGCCTTGTAGACCGGGAAGCCGGAGATCGGGTCGTAGCGCTGCAGGTCGGTCAGGTCGTTGACGTTGCAGTCCTGCCACTCCTTCGGACCCAGCGGTCCGCCGCCTCCCATGTTGGCGTCGATGGCGCCCTCGACGATGTGATCGGTGACCCGTGCACTGTACTTGACCTTGCCCCGCGGCGTGACGACCCAGACCCAATCGCCGTCCTCGATCCCGCGAGCCGTCGCGTCCTTGCTGTTCAGCGTCACCTGGGGCACCGGCGCCTTCCGGTTCAAACCGGGAACGCCATGATGCTGACTACGGAAGTCGGCGAAGATCCGCGCGCCCGAGTTGAAGACGAGCGGGTACTCCTTCGCCAGCGCAGGCTGCGCCAGCGGTCCCTCGCCCGGCTCGGTGTAGACGGGCAGCCCGTCGTAGCCGTGCTCCTCGAGGACGCTCGACTTGATCTCGAATTTTCCGGACGGCGTGTTGAATCCGGGCTGGCCATCCTCCCGCAACTTCCCCTTCTCCCACTTCTTGTATTCCATCATTACGGTGGGGATCTGGACGGAACCACCGGCCTCGCGCACCTGCTGGGGGGTGAATCCTGAACCGTCGAGAACATGACGGAGCAGGTCCTCCTCGGTGCGCGGGTAGCGGTCGCCGTAACCGAGACGCTCTGCCAGCTCGGTCAGGATCAGGTAATCGTTTCGCGACTCGCCTACCGGCTCGACCATCTTCTCGCGGATCTTGAACACCGGGCCGTAGGTCATGTACGACGTGATCTCGTAGTAGGTCGTGGCCGGCAGCACGATGTCGGCGTAGGCCGAGTCGGCGGTGTGGTGGCGGTTGATGCTCACGACGAACTCGAGCCCTTCCAGCGTCTTCCGCCAGATCTCCGGCTGCGGCCACGCGGTGACGATCGAACCGCCCAGTATGATCAGCGACCGGATCTTGTACGGCTCGCCTGCCACCACCGAGTCGGGGAGCGCGATGGCGTGCGACTCGCCCCGGTACATGCTGTAGACCGGGAAGCGGTCGCGTCCCAGCGCCTTCTTCGGGTTCGGGTTCGGCACCAGGCCGTCCCGGTTGATCGGGAACTGGTTCTCGCGCATCCGGATGTTGAGGCCGCCGGGAACATCGAGCTGGCCGGCCAGGGCCCAGAGGGTGAAGACGGCCCGGATGGCCTGCACGCCGCTGTCGGAGTACTCGAGGCCGGTGTACATGACCGGGGCGGCGCCACGGGCACGGGCGATGCGTCGGGCGAGCTCGGCCACCGTGGCAGCGGGCACGCCGGTGATCTCCTCGACCGTTTCGGGCCGGAAATGCTGGACGTACTGGGACAGCTCCTCGAAGCCGACGGTCCAGTTCTCGGCGAAGTCGTCGTCGTACAGCTCTTCTTCGATGAGGACGTTGATCATACCGAGGGCGAGGGCGCCGTCGGTGCCCGGACGGATGGGCACCCAGGTCGCGTCGACCTCGCGGGCCGTGTAGTTGCGCTGTGGGTCGATGCAGATGACGTCGGCGCCGCGCAGCACGGCCTGCTTGATCTGTTCGTGGGCGAGCGGCGGCGAGTCGGTGGCCGGGTTGGCGCCCCAGATGACGATCAGTTCGGCGTTTTCTATGTCGTGCTCGGTGGTATGGTAGTACTCGCCGAACGTGACGTGGGGGGCGATCATGGCGAACGACACGTAGCAGAGCGCGCCGACGCCCAGCGTGTTGGGCGAGCCGAAGGGGAAGAGCACGCTGGAGGCGGACGATATGGCCACGTCGGCGGGCTGGAAGACGTCACACAGCGCCAGCTCGAAGCTGCCGCGCCCCGTGTAGATGGCCGTGGACTCGGGCCCGTGCTGGGCCTTCATGGTCTCGAGATTCTCGACGATGATCTCGAACGCCTCGTCCCAGCCGATGCGCTCGAACTCGTACGTGCCTTTCGGGCCGACTCGGCGCAGCGGATGTCTCAAGCGGTCGGGGTCGTGGACGATCTCCGCCGAATGTGCTCCGTTGGTGCAGATCATGCCGAGCGGGTGATCTTGCGGGCGGACGGCGCGGATCCGGCCGTCCTCCATCGTCACGGTCACCCAGCAGCCGGCGGGGCAGATCCCGCAGACCCCGTCTTTCTCGATGACATCAATACCGGCGTCGGCCGTTGCCCGGCCGCCCATCGTCGCTTCGTGCATACTTATCGTTTCGTTGTTGGATAAGGGGCGCGCCGCATCAGACGGTCGTCAAGGCGCTCCAGCAGGAGCAGCGCGAACCATCCTTTTTCGTCGCTGAAGCTGCGTCTCGAACGGAAACCGTGCTTGGCGAGTTCCGCCCGCAGCATGGGCAGGCGGAACTTGCGGCTGATCTCGATCAGGATCCGCTCGCCGGCGGCGATTTGATAGGATTCGTCCAGCGGTTCGATGTAGATCTCCTGGGCCCGATGGAAGTGGGCGTAAATCTCCATCCGCTCCCACTCGGGGTTCCATACGGCGACGTGCTCGATGGCGTCCAGGTCGAGCTCGGCGCCCAGCTCGCGGTTCAAACGGACGAAATAGTTCTTCGTGAACCGCGCCGTGATGCCCGCCGCATCGTTGTAGGCCGCCTCCAACACCGTGGGGTCCTTCACCAGGTCGGCGCCCAGGAGGAAGAAGTCGTGTGCGGGCATGTGACCGCTCAGCGCGCTGAAGAAGGCGGTCATCTCGCCGGGGTTGAAGTTTCCGATCGTGCTGCCCAGGAACACCACCAGCTGCGGTGAAAGCTGGCGCAGCACGGGAAAGGCGCTGGGGTACGGGCCCGTGATCCCGGTGAAGCGGACCGCCGGGAAGTTGGACGCGATCGAGCGGTTCGCTTCGCGCAGCGCGCTGGCGCTCACATCGACGGGAACGTAGAGCACGTCCTTCCCGTCGCCCGCGTAGGCGCCCAGCAGATGCTCGGTCTTGACCGAGTAGCCCGAGCCCAGCTCGACGATGGCGACCGGCCCGGTGAGCGCGCGGATCTCGTCGGCGTGGGCCTGGAGGATCGCCGCCTCGGTCCGGGTGGGATAGTATTCGGGCTGTTCGGTGATCCGCTCGAAGAGACGACTGCCTTCCGCATCGTAAAGAAAGCGACAATGCAGCCACTTCGGATCGTCGGACAGACCGGCGGCGACCGAGCGCGCGAAGGTCATCACCGTGTCCTCCGCACCCGGCGCCTGCACGAGCGCGGTCCCGTTGGTTACGGCGTCGCGGAAGCGAGTCGAGAAGAGTGACATTGGACTCGCAACATATGTAGGAATCGATGCTGCGGCCAGTTCCACACCTGGCGGCGCCCTTTCGACCTACCAGACGGGATCGACGCTGACACCGGGTGCCGGATCGCTTACCCAGGTCCGCGGCCGCCGTCCGTACAGCCGTTCGTAGCCGTCCGCGACGTAGCGGCGGAAATCGCTCACCAGCGCGGCGCTCACGACGTTGACCGTGCAGCCGCCGAACCCGGCGCCGGTCAGCCGCGACCCGATGACGCCGGCGGCCTGGCGGCCGAGCTCGACCAGCGTGTCGAGCTCTTCGCAGCTGACCTCGAAGTCGTCGCGCAGCGAGCGGTGTGAGGCGAAGAGCAGCTCGCCGAACCGCTCGGTCTCGTTGTTCTCCAGCGCGGCCGCAGCGAGCCGCACGCGCTCGATCTCGCCGACAACGTGTCGGGCTCGCCGATCGAGGGGCGCCGGCAGCGCATCGAGCAGCGAGGTCGGGGCCTCGGCCGGAACGTCACGGAGCGATGCGATGCCATCGTCGAGCGCCGCCAGGCGGCGCGCCGCCTCCTCGCACTCGAGCCGACGCTGATTGTATTCGGAATCCCTCAGCTCGCGGTCCACGCCGCTGTCGACGATCACCATGCGGAGCGCCGGTGGCAACGCGATGTGACGGACCTCCAGGCTGCGGCAGTCGATCAGGGCGGCGCGGCCGCGCCGGGCACAGGCCGAAGCGATCTGGTCCATCATGCCGCAGCGGACGCCTACGAAATCGTTCTCCGCAGCGTGGGCGTGACGGGCGAGCTCGAGATCGGAGAGCCCGAGGTCGGCGACCTGGCGGAAGGCGGCGGCGAAGGCGATCTCGACGGCGGCGGAGGACGACAGGCCGGCGCCCGGCGGAATGTCACCGGCGATCGTCGCATCGATGCCCAGCAGGGGCAGATGGGCGCGCCGCATCGCCCAGGCGACCGCCGCCGGGTAGACCGACCAGGAGGGGGGCGGGGGCGGCGCGACGGGCGAGCCGGGCGCCAGATCATCGATGTCGAACTCGGCCGTTTCGTCGAAGGAGAGAGAGTGGATCCGCACCCGGCGGTCGTCGCGGCGGCGGAAAGCGAGGCCGATCTCCAGGTCGATGGCCACGGGCAGCACCAGCCCCTCGTTGTAATCGACGTGCTCGCCGATCAGGTTCACGCGACCCGGCGCCCGGCAGGTCCACTGCGGCTGCGCGGAGAACGTATCGCGAAAAGCGTCCCGGGCTGCATCGACCGGCTCGCGCTTCGAGCTCTTCATCGTTGACATCGTTCAGCGCTCGGTCTAGTCTCGACGACGGTTAGTGGTTCGCCCCCATTCCAGGTCATCGCATGCAACGCATCGCTCGCTCGCTGCCCGGCCGCGTCAGTCGCTGGCTCCTGCCGGCCGGCACGATCCTGTCGCTGGCGCTGTCGGCTCCTCTCGGGGCACGCTCGACCGATTCCCCCGATCGAGTTCGCCGTCTCGATCTGCTGATCGTCCTCTACACGCGGTCGTTCGCGCAGACGCTGGATCGGGAGCAGGTCGAGCGCGTGCACGAGGAAGTCCTCGAGTTCGTCGACTTCTACCGGACCGCGGCCGGCGATGCGGTGGAGTTCCAGATCTCGTATCTCCAGATCGATCGCGAGCTCGCCTTGGCCGAGGTTTCCGAGGTCGCGCCCGGGCGTTACTACCTGGCTCGCGAAGACATCGAAGCCGAGCTCGTCGCGCTGGGCATGCTCGAGTACGGCTTCGACGAGGTGATCGCGCTCTACGCTTGGAACAACGCCAATCCCGACGGGGCGGCCCTCGCGTATGGGGGCGGTGCGGTAGGACCCGACGGCAGCTTCCTCGGCGATGCCGGCTACAATTCGATCGGCGTCTTCGCCTGGGATCCCGGCCGCATCTCCCAGATCATGATCCACGAGGTGCTCCACAACATCGACGACATGTTCTCGATGAGCGGCATGCCCGACGGCTTCCTCAACTCCGACGAGATGAGCCGCAACATGTCGACGCTGTTGGAGGAGCGCCCCGGGGCATTCCTCCCATATTACTCTGACGACGAGATGGTAAGCTACGCCGAGCGGGAGCTCGCCAACAGAGCGACCTACCCGTGGGCGATGCAGCTGGTCTACTACGGCTGGATGCTGGGACGGACGCCACGAGAGCGGTGGCTGGCCCTCGATTACGGACGGAGCGTGGATCGGCGGCAGCGCACGGGTCCACGTCCCCTCTACGAGCGGATCTTCCTCAGCGACGCCAACGATTCGGTCTACCTTCCGGTGGCGGGCGGCGATTCGGCGACGACCGTCCGGGTCAGTGGGGCCGGCGGGGCGACCCTGCCCGCACGCCGTTACCGCCACACCGACTTCGACGGGCGTGTGCTGTTCGAGGGCGACTACCACGCCGCCTGGCTTCCGATGCCGGCCGAGGGCCGAGTGGCGCGGGTCGCGGTGGGCGATGCGGCGGCGGAGGTCGTGGGCCTCGGCATGGGCGATCTGAGCGCGCCGCCGCGGATCGTCACGTATGCCGGTGGCGCCGGGAGCGGATCTGGCGGTGACGCGGGTACGCTGCAGGTCGAGGTTCGTCGCGCCCGACTGGGCGGCGGCGGCCCGTGGGTAGCGGGCGCCAGAATCGAGGCGGCGCTGGGCGGGGACACGGTGCGGCTGGAGGAGACGGGGACGGGCCGCTACTCGATGAGCCTGACGGGTCTGGAGGTCGGGTCACACCGTGCGACGCTGACCGCCGCAGCGGATGGCCTGGCTTTCGTCCCGCGCCGGATCTCGTTGGAACGGCGCCTGCCCTGGTCGATCGAGGCCGAGGCCGGGCGCGTGACCACCAACGGCGCGCCGTTCGACATCACGCTGAGGATCGCCCAGGATGCCGGCGTGCCGGGCGCTCGCGTCACGGCGCGGATCGGCGGACGCGAGCTGACGCTGCGCGAAGATGTGGACGGCCGCTACAGCGCCGTGGTAGACGAGGGTCTGGTCCCGGGCCTCGACACCGTGCACGTTCGCGCCGA